>Ga0209725_1000261_pt1 | contig 32417 bp, 32 predicted proteins | sample I18A1metaG_FD_184145 | JGI IMG/M metagenome (GOLD analysis project Ga0209725, IMG submission 184145) | Lake sediment bacterial and archeal communities from Gulf of Boni, Indonesia to study Microbial Dark Matter (Phase II) - ​I18A1 metaG... | ecosystem: Environmental > Aquatic > Freshwater > Lake...
TCTCCTTTCGAGTCTCCTCTCTCCGATAAGTCCGAAGAGTATGGAGGAAGCTGAAGGGGTGGGTCAATTTGGACGCCGATTTAGGCTATAGGTGGGTCATTTTTGCATGCCGATTCACAGTTTGCTAGAGATTGCCGCTATTTTGTTGAGGGGTTGATTGGTTCGGCGCTTGTCTGCGAAGAGTGGTACGTGCATGCGGCATTTTTTCGGGCAGACCGTCAGGACAATAGCCACACCAGAAACAATGAGCGTATGTCATCCATGAGCCGCCGCTGGGCGTATCGTTCTGGGGAACAGGGTGGTGGTAGAGATTAGTCGGCCCGTTTCTGTGGACGACGCCTTACCTTGTTGCCGGCCAGAACAATCCGGCCATTGATAAAGGTTATGCGATCTATTCGTAAGCCAACGGTGGGGGCAACCCCACCTTAGGCCTTAAACCAATTAATCAGCATCTGCTTCGTTATACCCGTGACTACCTCATTGCCGTTGTAGAGGCAAAACCTGACTATCTTACCGCTGGCGACGGTCTTCAGCAGGCCAAAGAGTATGCCGAGATTCCGGGACTCAAGTTCGCGTACGCCACCAACGGCATCGAGATTATCGAATTCGACTACCTGACCGTCTAGGAACGGTTACTCCTGCAATTCCCCACCTCTGCGGAACTTTGGCAGCGACTGCACTAACCGCCAGTAATACTGTTAATGATAATCTTGTAATAATTTTCATATTGTACCTCAGTAGGCTACGGACAGGTGCGAGTACACTTATAACTTCCAGCGCTTCACTTTTTTGCCGTAAAATAAGGAACATGCACCTCAAATCTCCCGGATACTTTGACCGATTCACCCGGTTTCGGCGTACTACCTGTGGAGATAACCTCTAGATATGTAATTTCTCTACTGGGCTTGTTGCTTCGGGCATCTTCAATATCCATGAGTGCAAATGATTTAGGATCGTAGGGCGACACGTATGCAACAACACCAGATATTGTTATTTTGTTTTGGGAAGGCATTGAAAGTTTCAGTGCTTTGTTGACACCAATTACTTGTGTCGATTTGCAGTTGCAACCAGTGACTAAAACAACCGTTAATGCAGTTAGTGTCATGATTATAGAAAGGTTCATTAGCAATACTCTTTTTTTGTTGGTAATTACAAGTCCTGACCATTCAGTGTTATTCTGATCGTTCTGATCCCCTCCTTAAAGCTCGTGGTACTTACACCTGGCCGCCTTTGTCCCGGAGCCGAGCTGTAAGCCGGTTCGACAACCAAGTGGTTCATCTTCCCGTCAGTAAGGACTATCTCCCGTGCAACGGCGATTTCGTCATCAGGAAGGGCAACGACAACCTTGTGTGTGCCGGTCTTTAATCTAAGATTCTTGCTGAATCGATATCTAACGCCGTCACCAGCTTCCGGGTCCACCAGTTTTATCGGGTCGCTGTTTTCATTACGCAGGCTGCCCTGCAGTAATACGGCCTGCCCGCCAATATTCACCAACAACTTGTAGTCGGGTGTTCCATGAATGTCCGATGCGGAATAGATTCCCGGCTTATGAGTTTTGAATGTCGACGTAATATGTAAGTCGCAAAATCCTTTTGGAGCAACGCCATCCGATGCCAGTTCTTCAAAGATATCTGTTCGTATGCTCGTACTATTTGCCTTGATCAATGCGGAGCTTTCAGCGCAGCCATTTATTACGGTTAATCCCAGTGCCAACAAAAACATTTTCCTTAATTTCATTGAGGAATCTCCTCTCTTTACCCCCCTGCGCACCCGACTCATTATGTGTCTGAGTGCACAGGGGGGGTGTTTTCAGTTCTCTTTCTGACTGCCGAACTTCAAGTAAAGCGACGGCAGCACGATCATGTTCAACACCGTGGAACTCGCCAACCCTCCAAGGATGACGATTGCCAGGGGAGAAAGAATTTCGTTCCCTGGCTTGTCCGCGGCAAAGGCAAACGGCACCAGGGCAAGACCGGCCGCCAGCGCCGTCATGATAACCGGACGCAGACGTTCCATCGAGCCCTGCAACACGGCTTCTTGTAATGATTTGGATTCAATCTCCATGAGATGTTTGTAGTGGGAGATGAGGAGAATACCGTTTCGGGTCGCGATACCGAACAGGGTGATGAAGCCGACCAGCGATGCGACGCTGATGATTTTCGTCGTGAAGAAGACCGCCAGGATACCGCCGATAAAGGCAAGGGGCAGATTCACCATAACCAGGAACGCATTCCGGAATGAACGGAATTCGATATAGAGAATCAAGACTATGAAGAGGAGAGAAACCAGACTGAGCAGTCCTATGGTTCGGCTTGCTTCCGCCTCGCTCTCAAACTGTCCGCCGTATTCCACGTAATACCCCTCCGGCAGTTTAACCTTCTGTTCGATGTTACTCCTGACATCGTCAAAGACGCTGCGCAGGTCACGGCCGGCCACGTTGGCCTGCACCACGATCTTGCGCTGGGCATTCTCTCGGGTGATGGTGTTCGGCCCTTTGGCTGACACCACCTTGGCCACCGTGGCCAAGGGGATTTTTACCCCCGCGGGAGTATCGATCATGACGCTTTCAATGGTGCCGGTGCTGTTACGGGCCGCATCGGGGAACTTGACCACCACGTCGAAACCACGATCACCCTCCAGTGTCCTGGTAACGGGCATGCCGGCGGTAGCTGCTTCCATTGCCTCGGCCACCTGGGACATGGTCAGGTTGTAGCGGGCCATCTGCGCCCGGTCGGGGACGATCCGGATCTGGGGAATATCCTTCTGCTGTTCCACGGACAGATCTGCCAGGCCGGGAACATCGGCAATTGCCCCCTTGATCTCTTCTGCCGTAATCCGCAGACGATAGAGTTCCGGGCCATAGACCTTGATGGCCAGGTTGGCCATGGTACCGGACAGCATGTGATCGATCCGGTGGCCGATGGGTTGGCCAAAGGTAATGGTTGCCGGCATCCCGGCCATCGATTTGCGCAGTTCCGCCATGACATCGCTCAGCTTGCGATCCTTCATGTCGAGTCTGGCTTCGATTTCCGTCATGCTGGCGGCCTTGCCATGCTCGTCCATGTCACCCCGACCGGTGCGGCGGGCCGTCTTCTTGACGTTCGGGTGGGCAAGAAGTTTCTTTTCAACATCCAGGGCAATCGCTGCCGACTGCTCAAGCGAGGTGCCTGCCGGCGTGAGGACGACAACAGTCAGCGCCCCCTCATTGAAGGCAGGGAGAAACGAGCGCCCGGTCATGGAAAGCGGAATCATGGCCAGGGCAAAGGCCACGACCGATCCGGCGATGATCAGTTTCGGCCGGTTGACCGCAATATTCAGGACCGGTCGGTATACCCGTTTCAGCCAGCGGACAATCAGGCTGTCCTCCTCCCGTTCGAGACATTTAGCCCGAGGCAGAAGGTACGAACAGAGCGCCGGAGTTACAGTCAGCGAAACAATCAACGATGCGCCGATGGAGACCATGTAGGATATGCCGAGGGGCCTGAGCAACTTCCCTTCCACTCCGGAAAGGAAGAAAAGCGGGAAAAAGACCATCAGGATGATCATCGTTGCGTTGACAACAGAAGCTCGAATCTCTTTCGAGGCGTCGAAAATCACCTTGGCGGTAGGATGCCGCAGGTGCTCCGGTTTCATCCGATTCTCCCGCAGCCGCCGGAAAGCGTTCTCCACATCAATGATAGCGTCGTCCACAATGACGCCGATGGCAATGGCCATCCCACCCAGCGTCATGGTGTTAATAGAGATGTCAAATATCCGCAGGGCGAAAATGGCAAACAGAAGCGACAGCGGCATGGCGGCAATGGAGATGAGAGTCGTCCGCACATTGCCGAGAAAGAGGAACAGGATGGCGATGATCAGCACCGATCCTTCGGTCAGAACCTTCTTGATGTTGTCAAGAGCACGGACAATGAAGTCGGACTGACGGAAAATGTCGGTCTCCAGCTTCATCCCAGGAGGCAGGCTCTTTTGCAGTTCCGCAAGTTTTCCCTCCACGCGGGTGGTCAACTCCAGGGTGTTGGCTGTCGGATGTTTCTGGATCGAGATGATGACCCCCGGTTTGGCGTTGGCTGAGGCATCGCCATAGCGGAACGCCGGGCCGATAATGACTCTCGCTACATCCTTGACCAGGGTCGGTATGCCGTTTCTGGTCAGGACCACCACCTGCTCCAGGTCGGACGAGGTTTTGACCCGGCCAACGCCACGGATCATGTACTCCTGGCCGGTCTTCTTCATCACCCCGGCGGCAAAGTTTTGATTGGCCCCCTTAAGGGCGGTGATGACCTGATCCACCGTAACCCCGAAGGACTGCAGACGCTGCGGGTCAAGCTCAACCTGATACTGACGGGTATCGCCACCGATGTTGGATACCTGGGAGACACCGGATACCGCCAGGAGGCGTTTACGCACCACGAAGTCGGCGGTCTCCTTCAACTCCATGGTGTTGTGTTTATCGCTTACCAGAGCCACATGCATGATCTCTCCCATAATCGAAGAGATCGGCGCCAGCTGGGGGATGGCATCGGTCGGCAGGACTCCGGCCAGGGATTGCAACTTTTCGTTGACCACCTGCCGGGCTTTATAAATGTCGGTCCCCCAGGTGAATTCCACCCATACGGTCGAGAGGCCGGCCACAGTATAAGAACGGACCCGGCGAACTCCGCTGGAGCCGTTCACTGCGGTCTCAATCGGATAGGTGACGGTCGTTTCCACTTCTTCAGTGGCCATCCCGTGGGCTTCTGTAATGATGGTGACTGTCGGTGCAGTCAGATCCGGCAAGACATCCACCGGCATTTTTACGGTTATATACGTCCCGACCACCAGCACCAAGAGCGCCGCCACAACGACGATCAGCCGGCTTTCCAGGGCGAGACGGATTATTTTATCGAGCATAGTTTCTCCTAACAAATTCGTTCAGGGAACCGTCCCCACACAACTTATTGAAATTTTTGGTTGTTCAAAAATAGTCAGATCGTCGCACCCGCAGAAAGTCCCGCGGAGGCGTAGCAGCGCTACGCCGCACAAGAGGGCTTTCGAGGACGGCGGCGAGATGGCTGTTTTTCAACAACCGCTTAGTGGGCGTGTCCTTGGTCAGCGCCCCCCTTGGCCGCCGACTCGGCTTGCTTGACGTAATAAGCGCCCCGGGTTACTACCCGCTCGTCACCTTTCAGTCCCTCGGTGATCTGGACAAAGCCGGCATCCTCTATACCGACCTTCACTTCCTTGCGGTCGAAGGACTCACCAGATGTCTGGGAAAACACGAACCAGCGCCCTTCGTCTTCGATCAGGGCATCCTTGGGTACGGACAGGGCTCCGGTTACCGAACCGGTCCGTATCGCTACGGAGGTAAACAATCCGACCTTGAGGCGACCGGACTGGTTGGGAACTTCAAACAGAACCGGCAGGGTTCTGGTCTGGGGGTCGAGCATATCGCCAACGGATACCAGTCGTGAGGGTTTGAACTGATCCGGAAGGCCGGCAACAGTGAACGTGGCGTTGAGAGACTTGGCTGCAGCGCCGATTTCAGTGGCGGGCACATTGACCTTGAGCCAGAGCGTGCCGGTATTGACAATCCGCAGGATCGGCTGCCCAGCCTCAACCCCTTTACCAGCGCCAGCGGTCACTTCAACCACGGTGCCGCTCACCGGTGCCCGCACCGCGATCCGCCCGTTCCCTTCACCTTTCACGCTGCCGACAGCTTTCTCAAGCGGCTCAAGCGCTGCCTTGGCGCTCGCCAGGGTCAGTTCCGCTTCCTCTACCCGTTTTTGCGGCGCAATTTTTGCCTCATAAAGCCGCTTGGACCGGTCATACTCTTTTTGAGCGAGCGCCACCCGGTTCTTCGCCTCGGCATAGGACGCGCTTAACTGGCCGATCCCCCCCTCCGGCCTAACCGGCGGATCAATCAGCGCCACGACTTCACCTTTTGCCACTTTCTTGCCGATAAACGGCAATTGCTTTGTCGTGGAGATGATCCCGGCCAAGGGTGCGGCGACTGTCGCTTCGGCATTCGTCACCGGCACCAGTTCCCCGGTGGCGGTAACGAAGCTCCCCAAGTCCTTCTTTGCTGGCAGGGTCACCATGAAATCGAGAGGCCACTGTTGTTCCTTCAGGAACGCGATTGCCCCGCCTTTGGCCGCAGCCCCGGCAGCCGGTTTTTCTCCTTTATTCAGCACAAGCACCTCGGGAGCGGCAATTTCATCCCCGAAACCTTTCCCGTCGGTTATCAGCTTGAGCCCGTATTTGCCGGGGGCGGGCAACGGCCCCTCAACCTTGTAAATGCCTGTTCGGGTCGGCGCCGGTAGGCTCAGGGTCGTCGGTTCGCCCCCAGTGGCAGGTGTAAACACCATTTTCAGCCCCCCCTCCGTGACCGGTTTGAAATCGGAGAGCCGGGTGAGATGCACGAGAAAGCCGGCCTTTTCACCGGCAACCGGCGGTTCATACTCCATAAACAGCTCGCTCTTGGCGGAATAGGCCGTTACCCGGACCGGTTCCACATCGTTCGCGTGCTTCGCCGCGGTAGGGGCCTGTTCTTTGCCGGTGCAGCCGGCCAATGCAAACAACAGCACCAGCATGATCCCGAAATATTTCATGACAGTTGTATAGTGGTTCATTTTAGTTGTTCCCTCCGTCCTCTTTCTTCAGTTCCGTGCCCACGGCAGCCTCAAGTCTGGCCACCGCGCTGTTCCAGCTGTGGATCGCGGCAAGTTGGGCATCGTTTACCTCGATAAATTTCTTCTGCTCCTCGATCACCGCCAGTATCCCCACTTCGCCGAGACGGTAGGCCTCCTGAACCAGCTTCAGGTTTTCTGTCAGTTGAGGAATGATCTCTCTGGTATAGATGCTCAAGGCTTTTTCAGCAGTGGCGACTCGTGCCTGTGCAGCGTCCACTTCCCGTTCAATGTTCTGCCTGAGATACTGATAGCGGCTCTCGGCACTGCTCTTTCTGGCCTGAGCCTCTTGAATACCGGCCTGGTTTTTGTCGAATACCGGGATTGGCAACGAAAGTTTCACCCCAATCAGGTAGTCTGTAGACCGTTCCGACAATCCACCGAGAGAGGTCTCGGTCCGTTCACTGCTGAAGGAGACCCCTGCGGTCAGGTTGGGAATTTTATCGGCATGGGCCAGGGAGAGTTCCGCCTCCCCTTTACCTTTTTCCGCAAGGGCCGCCTGCAGGTCAGGACGGTGTTGCAGCGCCAGGCTCTTGAGTTCGGCAGCATTGGGCAGGAGCGGTTTTACTGCCTGGGAACCGGCAACGTTGAGCGTTGTCCGGGAAGGAGTCCCCATGAGGGCAAGCAGCCGCTGGCGGGCAGGAACCAGTTCCGTTTCCGCCTCAAATTTTCGCCCATCACTGCGAGCGACTTCAACCTTGGCCAGATTGGCATCCAACTCCGCCACATCACCGGCAGCCAGCCGCTCTTTGGTTATCTGCAATAGCTGGTTGTTCAATTCAAGCGACTTCTGCGCCAGATCAAACCGGTTCTCTGCCAGCAGCAGGTCGTAGAAACCAGCCTTCACCTCCAGCAACACCAGGCGTTCCGCATCCTTTAACCGGTAACCGAACCGGGTCAGCTCCGACTCGGCCACGGCCAGCCGCTTGCCCCGTTTGCCGCCAAGCAAAAACTCCTGCGATACCCCGATGGCCACCCTGTTTTCAGACGAACTGCCGGTCAAGGCACCGGTTGCGCCTTCCAGCTCCAGAACAGGGTTGGGATGGAGGCCAGCCCTCGTTTTCCCAGCTTCACCTATCCCTATTTCCTGGCGAAGCGCCTTCAATTCGCCGTTGCTTTCCTGGGCGATGGCCATGATTTCAGCTAGCGAAAGTATCTTGTCTTCAGCCCTGAGTGGTGCCGCTACTGCAATAACTGCCGTGACCAGCGCGGCGACATACATCTGCTTGTTCAGTTTGTTCTGAATCAAATGCTCCTCCTCGTTACACATGATTTTACGTGTCAGACGTCCGCACAGATGCAATGGCACTCCGAGCGTAAACGGGTACCCCTTGCAGTGGACAGCGCAGCACAAGTGCAGCGATGCGCTCAGACAATCCTGAAGAGTGGCTCCAGGGATGTCACAATGCGGATTATGATGGCGATATTTTGCGTTGTGGGTGCTGGACAAAACCATACGTTAACGACACAAGAAGAGTCGTTTCAGGCGCACGGGTAGTGTCTCTGCAGGTTATGCGAGGTTCTGCGGGGGGATGAATTTGTCCAGGAAGACTTCGGGGATGAACTTGAATGGCTCTGCTACGCGGGCACGCTCAAGCGAGTGTGGTATCGGGTGGCGATACACCTCTTGATCGGCAAGGGAAACATACGTGTGGTGGTCACAACTGAAATGGTCATGATCGGTGCTGGGATGGTCTTCGGTGGGACAAGACGGACAGTGCCCTGGGGTCTCAGCGTGTGAGAGTCCAAACGAGATATCATGTGGAGAGGTAATACCTGCTTCCTCGATCCCATGGGCAACGGAAAAAACCGTATTGATGGAGAGGCAGGCCATCACCGTTATCAGAGTTATTGCAATAAATTTTCTGAGGCTCATATTCAAGAAAATCACGGCTCCAATTCTGTCGCTGACGAACTATTAAATTAAATTGTTACCTCGCTCGTGTCAAGTTTCATTTCACATGAAATTGGCAAAGCCTATCGAGCAGTATGCTGCTGGACAGGCTTTGCCGTCTGTTTCAATTTATTTGATCAGAACAGCGGGTGCTCGAACGAAAGATAGGCAAAAGCACCATACTCCCCCTTTGATGGCCCGAAACCGATGGGGAATGCTATCCCAGGCACCACCTGGAGCTTTCCGAGGTCGATGGCATATCTGAGCCCAGGGCTTACAAGCAGGGAATTTTCACTATTAGTGACACCGTTTCCAACGACGACTTGTTCCGTTCCTCCCACGAGTTCAAGCATGAGGTTCAGGTTCTTGGATGCCAGGAAAATAGCGCTTGCCCCATAGTTGGTCGCCACCGTATCTGCTTTGGACCCTGTCGCGTCCTTACTGTTGGGGGTAAAGGTGAAGCCCATATTGTAATGGGTGACCCACCGCTCCGCAAGCTTGATACTGAGAGGGAAATTGACCTGATAGCCGACTGTGCCCGTTCCCAATCCTTTCTTCTCATCACCCGTGGGAAGAATGAGAGAAAAACGAGGGGCAAAGGCTATGCCGTCCTTCAGAACGGCCTGATATCGATAGTTAATCGCTACATCTCCAAAACCAGTGTCATCCTGTCCGTCGCCCCTGATCCTTTCGACAGGGATAGTGTAAGAAAGCTGATGATCCTGTTTAGGAACCGGCCACTCCTGAGTGAAAGTAAACAACGCATTGTCGCCTTTCATGTACTGATAGGTAAAGATGTGCTGCACAACTCCGTCTTCCTGATTGTACGCTTCTTCCAGCAGAAACGAGTTGTCCTGAATTTCCCGATATTCTCCTGCAAACGTCGGTGCCGCACTCAATAATAGCGTGGCAAAAAGAACAGCTATTTTTTTCAACATGTAAAACTCTCCTCTCCCTGGTGTGGTGTAGAACCTTTAGTAAACAATAAATGACTAAAGTTGGAGCCGGAATTTTGAAGATAATTAATCGGCATATAATGATAACCTCCTCGCCATTTCCCCTGTACAGCAGAAATATGGCTTTGTGCAGGTCACCCCTGTATTTTGTTCAGTAAAGCCTGGTCGTTAGACAATACTTCACGCACGATGTACTGTGGCTGTCGATTTATGAACAGGTACATCCGTCCGACATATTCGGCGAGTAAGGCAATACCGAAAAACAACAGTCCTATAAGGAAAAGTTGTACAACCATAACCCATTCCAAGTCGGTTAATGGGTCGAACGGCGGGTCAAAAAATCGTCGATGAGCGGCAAAGGCCAGTGATCCCGAGGTCAAAAGCACACCAAGCAGACCAATAATTCGCAACGGAATCAGGGAGAAGTTGAGCGCCATGCTTGACCATAGCGAGACCAGTTTAGCCAAGGTATAACCCGACTGACCGTGCCGCCTGGACAGGTGATTTACCTCGACACTGCCGATCCGGTTCGTCGAACGAAGGATGATGCCGTCGATATAGGGGGATTGCCCGTCGTATTTGATGATTTCGTTGATAAGGAACCGGTTTATGATTTTGAAGCTCGACAGATAGAGTCCAGCCGGTTTCTTGAGGACTATTCCGGCCACCATGTCGTTCAGATAGCTCCCCAGTTTCCGCAGGAGCGGGTCCTGACGGTCCTGGTAATCGGTGTAGACGACATCATACCCCTTGAGAATTTCACCGATCAGCTTTCGCGCCTCTTCCGGCGGATTCTGCAAGTCATCATCCATCATGATGCAGTAATCGCCGGTCACGTGGTACAGCCCGGCCATCAAAGCGTTATGCTCACCGAAATTGCGTGCCAGTTCCACATAGGTCACCAGGCCCGGATACTCACGATAGAGCTGTTTGCAGACCTGTGCCGAGTTGTCCCGGCTGCCGTCATTGACCAGCACGAGCTTGAAATTCATCTTGTCAGCGAACACCTTCATCAGGCTGCTGCAAAGATCGTAAATTGTTTTCTCGCTGTTATAAACCGGGATCAGGACGCAAATTTTTTCCATGTATCACCTTAATATGAATATTGAGCCGAAAAACCCGACATGATTGGAACCGCATACTTTTTCCCTAAAAATGCAATATATACCAAATTCATGTGGAAAGTCGACTTGCTTGCCATACTAATAAACATCTGATTAGCGGGATGTTGACCTGATAACCGACAGTATCCGTGCCGAGACCTTTTTTTTAAGCAGATTCGCCCACCTCACTTCTCTTTTTTACTGACTCCCATAGCAGACAAACAACAATAAATCAGCCAGTTAAAACAGTTTGTTTCCGGGTGGCTGTCATCCATTAAAAAAATAGTGATAAAATTTACATTCAAATTTGTCATGGACATTAGATGCTATCGATTCTGAACAAAATGTCAGAATTACTTCAGTTGCCATAGGTTCGGTGCGTTACGATAATGCAATAAAGAGGAAAACACATGCACATTCTGGTGATTGAAGATGAATTGAAAGTTGCAGAGGCCCTGAAGAAAGGGCTTGAGGCGGAGAACTACACGGTAACAGTTGCCCACACCGGAGAAGATGGCTTTTTTCAACTCAACACCGGAGTATTTGACATGGTGCTCCTTGACCTGATGCTGCCGGGCCGGGATGGCATCGAGATCCTCACCACATTGCGGAAGCGGGGTATTGAAACGCCGGTCCTGATCCTTACCGCCAGGGATGCCGTGGAAGATCGAGTATTGGGGCTCGACAGCGGTGCTGATGACTACCTTGTAAAGCCGTTTGCCTTTCCCGAACTTCTCGCCCGCATCAGGCTGATTTTGCGCAGAGGTAAAAAGGAGCAGGCTCTCGTACTTGTTTTGGCCGATTTGGAATTGGACTTCATGTCCCGCAAGGTGACAAGAGGCGGTGGGCAGATTGAACTTACGACGAGGGAATTTGAACTGCTGGAATACCTGCTGCGCAACCAAGGGCGCATAGTTTCACGAGAGATGCTTTCCCATGACGTCTGGCATGTGAAAGAGCGCTCCACCCCTCTGGATAATGTGATCGACGTACACATTGCCCGACTGCGACGCAAGGTAGACGGCCCTTACGACATAAAGCTCATAAAAACCGTACGCGGCCTCGGATTCATGATGGGTGAGGAACGGTCATGAGATTGCATCCCCAAAGCGTCCGAATCCGTCTGACCATCTGGTACACCATTGCGCTTGCCTTGATCGTGCTGGCGTTTGCCTTTGCCATTTATTTCGTTGTCCGAACCAGTCTCTTGCAGCAGACCGACCAGCAACTGAACAAAGACTTCGCCACCGTAGCCCGGGTAGTCACAGATGAGCCAGCAGAGATAAACGAACTCGCTCAGCACGGATCGATCAATCTATTCCAGATATTCGAGGGGAACGAAGTAGTGGCCGAGACCGATGACTGGAGTCGCGCCGGCTTGGAGAAGGCTCCCTCCGGCAAAATAGGCCTCCCCTGGTCATGGGAAGCGCCAAACGGTCTGCCATATCGGGTGAAACAAGCCACCGTGACTTCCATCGGCCACTCATACCTTATCAGGATCGCAGAAGACGAGCAGACTATGCGGCTGGCCCTGAAGAGCCTCACCATGATTCTCCTCTTCGGCATCCCGGTTGCCTTGGCCCTGGCAGTCATCGGCGGTTATCTGTTGGCAGGACGCGTGCTCGGACCTATCGGCGCAATGGCAGCCAAGGCTGGGGAGATCACTGCTGATCGACTTGCCGAAAGGCTCCCCGTTGAAGACCCCCACGACGAATTCGGCCGGCTGGCTACGGTCTTCAACCAGACCTTTGCCCGCCTGGAGGATTCCTTCGAGCGCCTGCGTCGTTTCACTGCCGATGCTTCCCATGAACTTCGGACCCCGCTCACCGCAATACGGAGTGTCGGTGAAGTCGGCTTACAGCAAAATATCGACGCAACTGCCTGCCGCGAGGTGATCGCCAGCATGCTCGAAGAAGCTGACCGTCTGACCAAGCTGGTGGACAGCCTCTTGACCTTGAGCCGTGCAGATGCCTCATCTGTGCCGATCAAACGGGAATTGACCGACCTGTCGGCCTTGGCAGCAGAGGTGGCGGATTGTCTCCAAGTGCTGGCGGAAGAGAAGGAGCAGACCGTCCAAATTGTCACTGAAGGTCAGGTATTTGCCGAGATCGACACTGCCACGCTGCGTCAGGCGCTGATCAACCTGGTGGACAATGCAGTCAAGTATTCCCCGAGAATGGGGCATATCCGGGTTGTGGTCCGATCCCCCGCCGATGCAGAGGCTGTAATTGAAGTAATCGATGATGGTCCAGGCATTCCACTGGAACATCAATCAAGAATTTTCGACCGCTTCTACCGCGTAGATAAGGGGCGGTCTCGTGAGTTGGGCGGTACAGGACTGGGACTTGCGATTTGTCAGTGGGCAGTAGAAGTTAACGGCGGCCGGATCGAACTGGAGAGTGAGGAAAGTCGCGGCACTGTTTTTAGAGTTATCATCCCGAAGCATCACAAACAATCGTAAAAAGAAGCGCCTGGAGATTCAGGCCATGAAAAGGAGAAAAGAATGAAGACAACGACCAGAGGAATTATGACGGGCATCACTGTAATTATGGCATCGATCACCTTAGCAGCAACGGCCATGGCTGAAGGAATGCCTTTCCCTGAAGGGACCGCAACTCCAGCGGAAACCTGCGGGGCTTGCCACAAGGCGATCTACCGCGAGTTCACCTTCGGTTTCGGGAGCGACATCCACTACAAGCCAACGACCCTGCCGACGAAGGAGGGTGAAAAGCTGACCATGCCGGCCACCGTGTCTGGCACACCCACGGCCCACGCCTTCGCCGGAATGGAGCCATATCCCATCCATGCCAGAGAGGCGGAGGAAGAAGGAAAATCATGCAACGTCTGTCACTACCCTGAGCCGTTCGTAATTCCCGACATGAATACTCCGGAGATGGTCAAGCCGAAAGCGCGGCCGAAGGACAAGGAAACCGTCGGTATCACCTGCGCCAGCTGTCACCTTACCCCGGAAGGAAAAATCCGAGGACCTTACAGCGTCAAGGCCCCCCATGAAACGACGGCAGATCCCGCTATCCAGACCTCTGCCATGTGTGCCTACTGCCACAGCATGGGGAAACGGGTAATCGGGAAGCAGACCCAGACCTTCCTGGAGTGGCGTGATGATTTCAACAAGCCGGGCCTCGGCAAACAGCACTGCCAGGACTGCCACATGCCGCGCACCATGCGCAAGGTCGCTGAAGACTTCGACAATCCCGAGCGGGCCGTTGCACGTCACCTCTGGACTGGTGGTCGCTCGGAGCAACGTCTCGCCAGTGCCCTCAGCATGGCGGTTACCCAGCCAGACGATGGGAAATCAGGGCTCACATTCCATGTGATCAATATTGGCGCCGGACATTCCGTACCGACCGGCTCTAACCGTCGGGCAATTTACCTGAACGTGGAGGTCATGGACAAAAAAGGGAAAACGGTGGCAACGAAAGAGTGGATGTTCGCTCCCTGGTACGGCCCCCGCCCGGATGACCGGAAATTCCTTGAAGAAGACAAGAAGCGTCCCGATGCCGTCGCTGCTACACAGGCCGACGCCCAGGGCCCCCATGAAATGAGCATCCGGGCCGGCGAGGAACGGATACTTCCCTGGGCTCCCGAATTGAAACCGGGTGAATACACGGTCAAGGCACGGCTGATCTACGACCTGAATCGTTACAATGACCGCTCCTTCACCGGCGACCAGACAGAGATCAACAGTACCTCTCTCTCCTTCAAGGTGAACAAAGGGTAACCAATGGGTCATTTCATTATCGTAATGGCGTTGATTCTCGTTTCCGTGGGGCCTGCACTGGCAGGCCCCCCTCTCTTGACCGATGACACCGGCACGCCTGGAGACAGGAATTGGGAGATCAACATTGCCTACACCCTCGACAAACGCCACGCCGAGACCACCCACGAAACGCCGATCCTCGACCTCAACTACGGTGTGGGTGACAACATACAACTCAAGTATGAGGTTCCCTGGCTAGTCCTCCATGAAAACGGCGTCGGGACCAAAAGCGGCCTGGGGAATTCAGTGGTTGGATTGAAGTGGCGCTTTCTGGATGAGAAAAGGGACGGCGTGGCAATGTCGGTCTACCCGCAATTCGAATTCAACAATCCCACGACGTCAGCCGATCGCGGCATCGTTGACGAAGGGACAGACCTCCGTCTCCCGGTTCAGGCGACCAGGAAGTTCGGGCCGGTCTGGGTGAACGGCGAGGTCGGCTACACCTTCAGGCAACACTCTGAGGATGAATGGCTCTATGGACTCAGCAGTGGCTACGAGGTCAGTGATGGGCTTACTTTGCTGGGTGAAATCCATGGTGGCGCCACCAAGGAGTTCAAGTCGCACGAGGTGGTGTTCAACCTTGGCACCCAGTGGGATTTTGCCAAGAGATACGGCCTGCTGGCGTCTGCCGGTCGCAGTTTCAAAAGCGGCACGAGCGGGGAGCCGAACCTTCTGCTCTACCTGGGCTTGCAGGTCAGGCTGTGATATTGCGTATGGATTCGGACACCACAAAGGAGTTTGGCGTGTGCTGAGCGTACAGAACATTTCAAAGAGGTACCGGCATACTGAATCGCTCAGGGGTATAAGCTTGGAAATCCCGGAGCGTTCAATTACCGGCATCATCGGCCCGAACGGTGCTGGAAAATCGACTCTGCTCCGGATCATCGCCGGTTTTGAAAACTCCGACACCGGAAAGGTCCTGCACAGAGGCACTCCGCTCTCTTCATTCTCGCAGAAGAAAGTGCTCTTCTCCTACATGCCGGAACAGCTCGACATCTATCCAGAGTACCGCGTCGCCGATTTTGTCGACTTTATTCACAAGAGCACAGGCCACATCGACGACGATTTGCTCAGTGTCCTCCATCTGCCGACGGTGTCCGACAAAAGGATAGGGCAGCTTTCAAAGGGGTATCGGCAAAGGCTCAAACTTTTTTTCGCCCTGTGTAACCGGAAACAGGTCGTGATCCTTGATGAGCCGTTCGACGGCTTCGATCCGATCCAGCTCATCGAGATCCGGGACCTCCTCAAAAAGGAAAACGAGCAGGGCCGGGACTTCATCATCTCCATTCACCAGTTGCACGATGCAGAGAAGATATGCAGCTATTATGTTCTGCTGGATGAGGGACAGGTTGTTGCCGAGGGAGATATGTCTGCCCTGCGGCGAAGATTCGGCAACGACAGTGCCTCTCTGGAGGAACTGTTCATAAGGGCATTGCGATGACCCCCTATGTCACACTCGTCGTCAAGGAACTGGCGGATATCTTCTCGTCCAGGACCGCACTGCTCATGGCTATCATCATCAGTTTCGTTTTCGGCTACAGTTTCTATTCGGCCGTGAGCCTGTACGCCAACGCCAGTACCGCCGCAGTCGACAACCCGCTCTATGCTGCCGGGTTCGAACCGGTGCCGGGCGTGTTCGTCCCCACGTTCGGAGGCCTGTTCATCATCTTTTCCTTCTTCCTTCCGTTTCTCTTCATACCGCTCATCTCAACGGAACGGCGGAACAATACCTTGACCATCCTCATGCAGCTCCCCTACAGCCTGGGGGGCATTCTCACGGTCAAGACACTGGCGGCGGCAGCCTATCTCCTTTTCATATTCCTTCTGAGCCTCCCCTCGCTGGTCCTCTGGAAGCTGTGGGGCGGGCATATCCCTGCCGTGGAACTGCTCCTGGTCGTGGGGGAATACTTCTGCTACGGGCTCCTCATAATCGCCATTTCCCTGTTCGCCTCGGCGCTCTTCACCAGCACGGCCAGTGCCTCCATTCTGGCCATTGCCATTGTCATTGCATCGTGGCTGATCGACTTCGGCAGGGAGATGAACATCGCCCCGCTTCTGGTATCCCTGTCGGAATGGTCAGTGACGAAAAACCTGAAGAGCTTCGAGGAAGGATTACTGGCAATAAGGACGGTCATGTACCTTATCAGTCTTACGTCAGCCTTCTTCGCAGCTGCCTATTTCCTGCTCCGCTTCGACCTGAAAAATCGTTGGCAGCCGCTGACAGTTGTTCTGGTTGTAAGCCTGATCGCCGTGATCGGTGTAAGCCGGATCGATCTCAGTTATGACCTCTCCGAAAGCAACCGCAACTCGTTTCCGCCCAAGATTGTCCAGTATCTGCAGAAGATCCCCTCTCTTGATATCGACATCTATCTGGAGAGGACCGATTCCCGTTTCAAAGACTATGAAAAATCATTTCTCAAGAAGTTGCTCATGGTCAAGCCGGACACAAGGGTGGTCATGGCCTCCGGAGAGGCGTTGAAGCAGAATTACGGTCGATTCGTCTACCGGATCGATGACAAGGCCGATACGACCTATTCCAACAGCGACGAGGAGATATTCCAAGTGATCTTCAAACTTTCGGGAATATCCCATGAAGAAAGCATGACGGAAAAAGAGTACCCCGGTTACCCACTGGTGACATCCGTGAGTCAGCAGAACTCAATCATTTATCTGTATTTCGCCCTGCTGCCGCTTTTGATAGCGGGGGTATTCACCATAACAAGAATGTCGAAGAGAGGTAAATTACGATGAAAAGGTTTCGTAGAGTTTCCCTGACGTTACTTACTCTTGCCCTTGCGGTCTTACCAGCCCACTCCGAGGGGATGAAGAAGTTCGATTTCAGGAACGAGACACCGGGGGCAGAAGCCAAGGCGTTCAGTTCCCTGGTGGGAAATTGGCATATCGACCGGGATGGCAACCGGACCGTTTATGCGGTTGATGGTCGAAAGTGGGAGCAGGGCCTCATGTCCGCTGGCGCCATGGAAAAGGCAAAGGCTCTTTACGGCGATCGATATGCCGAATTTCTCGACAACCTGGAGGCGTACCGTTACTTCCCCCTTTCCGTGAGCAAGGAGTTCAAGAACTTCCGGAACGGCACCATAGAGGTCTCCTTCAAGGGGGTGAGCGGCAGGATCGACCAGGGTGCGGGAATCGCCTTCAACATCAAACCGAACGGAGACTACCTGATCGTGCGGGCCAATGCCCTGGAGAACAACCTGGTCCTGTTCAAGATGGAACATGGACGGCGTTCCTCGGTGCAATGGATTCGGAACGTTCCGACACCATCAAACCAGTGGCACTCCCTGAAGGTGGTCATCAATGGCAAGAAAATTGAGGGGTATTTGAACAACAAGAAGCATATCGACTATACTTGGAAGAATAACATAGATGGCAAGATCGGCCTCTGGTCAAAGGCTGATTCCTATGTCTTCTTTGACAATTTTTCAGTCGAGTCCAAATAAGCCCCTGCTTCACACTGAATTCAGGCAGGGTACTAAAAGGGAGGAAGCTTATGAAACGGACATTGTGGCTGTTTGCTTTCCTGTTACTTGGGTTCGCCTCTGCTTATGCACAATCTACAGGGTGGGACGGGGTGGAAAAGATATTCGGTCGAAAGGGAACTGTACAGGGTGACATGATCAAGGTTGCCTTCCCGCGAACTGATCTGAAAGTAATGGTTGGCGAAGTGCCTGTCGATCCAGGACTGGCGCTTACCTCATGGATCGGTTTTAAAAAAGCCGGGAAGCAGGTCATGATGATGGGGGACTTAGTGCTTCTGGAGGATGAGGTCGCGCGGGTAACGATCATGCTGGCCAAGGAGGGGGTTGAGGTCACCTCTTTGCACAACCATATCCTCAACGAAAAACCAGGCATTATGTATCTTCATTTCAGCGGCATGGGCAAGCCGGAGGAGCTGGCCGAGGCAATGCGTTCCACGCTTTCACTGACCGGTACACCGATGCAGTTACAACAAACTGCAACCACCAAGACAGGTGGAACTGACTGGTCGAAAGTGGAGTCCATATTTGGCAAGTCAGGCCAAACAAAGGGAAACCTGTTCCAGGTCAGTTTCCCCCGCAAGGAAACCATACAAGAACATGGCATGGCAATCCCTCCCTACCTTGGCATGGCAACCAGCATCAACATGCAGTCTGCCGGCGATAAGGTGGCTACGACCGGCGATTTTGTGCTGTTGGCAGATGAGGTGAACCCGGTGGTTAAAGCCCTTATCAGTCACAACCTCTCTGTCACCGCCATTCACAGCCATATGCTTTACGAGACTCCCCGGCTGTTCTTCCTGCATTTCTGGGGGTACGATAATCCCGAGACGATTGCCACGGTGTTGAAAGCTGCTCTGGACAAGACAAACATTATGAAATGACATGGCTGCTCAATATGGAAAAACATACGACACTGAAGCAGGCATGCTTATACAGGTGGGGTTGTGGGAACTTGTCTGTTATTTTCTCCGTCTTGGCGCCTTCGGCTTCGGCGGCCCCATCGCCCTGGCCGGCTACATGCAGAGGGACCTGATTCCCCGCAACTGGATCACGGAAGAAGAGTACCGGCAAGGACTTGCCTTTTCTCAGATGATGCCGGGACCGCTGGCCGCCCAACTCGCCATGTGGATAGGATTCATCCGGCATGGCGTGGTCGGCGCATCCCTGGTTGGTATCGTCTTCATCCTCCCCACATTCCTGATCGTGCTCGTCATCTCAGCCCTGTATGTGGCCTACCATGGCCTTCCCGTGGTTCAGGCCCTGTTCTACGGCATCGGCCCGGTTATCATCGCCATTGTGGCACTTTCTGCCGTGCGTCTCGCCAGGACCACGGTCGGCACCGACCGGAGAATGTGGGTCATCTTCGCTGTTGTCGCGCTGATTACCGTAGTTGCCCGCGCCGAGATCGCGCTGCTGTTCGTCATTGCCGGTCTCATAGGCATCATTCTCTATCACCCGCCGAAGAACTGGCAACATCCCGGAAATATTATCTCCAGTCTATTGGGGATACAAACCGCTCCGGGCATCTCCACCCTTTCGGCTCCGGTTCTGTTAGGCCTCGGCGCTTTCTTCATCAAGGCCGGCGCCTTTACCTTTGGCAGCGGGTTGGCCATTGTCCCGTTTCTCCATCAAGGGGTCGTTCTCCAGCACCACTGGCTGAGCGAACGGGAGTTTCTCGATGCGGTCGCGGTGGGGATCATTACCCCCGGTCCGGTAGTCATCACTGCCGCATTCGTCGGCTATCTGGTAGCGGGGTTCTGGGGTTCGTGCATCGCGGCAGGAGGAGTCTTTCTGCCGGTCTACCTGTTTGTCCTGTTCATAGGGCGGTACATTGTCCGTTACCGGGATAACCCTGCGCTCAAGGGTTTCGTCAAGGGGGCCACCTCGGCGGCGTCCGGTGCCATTGCCGGCGCAGCGGTGATCCTGGCTCAGGGCTCAATCATTGACATCAAGACAGCGATAATCGGCATCGTGAGTCTGCTGGTCCTTTGGCGTTTCAAGGTACCGGAACCGCTACTCATAGGGCTCGCAGCAGTGGCTGGTGTTTTTTTGCATTGAAATTGGAGAGGAGAAGCAAAAAATGAATCAAAGAAACCTTGCGCCCATGGCAAGTGCCTGCCTCCTAGTGTTAGTCTTGCTGGTTAGCAGTGCGTCTGCAGGGGACATCTCGATCCCGTCACCTGCCTTGTATAGTCAATTGGAGACGTTTCACGGCCATGTTTGCGCCGGGTCCATCTTCGGTGCCCGACTCGGACTGGCTGCTAAAGAGGCACTGAAAGCGGCAGGTGGCACCGGGAAAGTTGTCGCAACCTATTACGACCTCTCCTGCCCGGTTGACGGCATTCAGGTGGCTGCAGGCACTACTTACGGCAACAAGGCGCTCACTGTTAATGACCGAGATGAGCATAGACTGATTCTAACCGCGGAGGGTAACAAGCGATCCGTCGAGGTCCGTCTGACCAAGAAGGCTGAAGAACTTGGGTTGAAAAGCCGCGACTTGGGGAAAAAGATAAAGTCATTGCCTGCCGGTTCTCAGGAACGTCTTAAACTGGAACGGGAAGTTGAGGAAATCTACGGTTGGTTGAAAACGGCCCCAACCGCCGAGGTGGTCAGCGTTGTGATGATTGACGGAACCAAGAGTAGATGACTACTGGTCAGTTGTGTGCTGCACCTGCTCCCTGCGGAAGGGCTCATACAGCACCTGTCCGATCCCCGGCTCATTCCGGGCGTCGAATATGGTCTTCAGCGGGTCTTCCGTGCCCCACCAGTTGTCTGTCGCTTTAACATCTTCATCGTTGAAGTCACCGATGCGAATATTGAAGCCGCTGTTGCTATGGAAATTGCTGCGGGTTATGGAGAGACCGCTTCCCTTCTCACGGACAAAGATGCCGATCTCATTATGGGTGAAGTCTGAATCCGAAATATTGGCAATCCCCTGATACGATCTGAGGCCGATTCTATTGCCGGTGAACCGGCAGTTGCTTATGGTCAGTGGCCCGCTACGAAACCGTAACCCCACCTCGCTGTTACTGATCGTGGAATTGCTGATGTTAAGTCTGGTGTCGTGGCTGTGCAGCCCCCAGGCGGCATTCTCGATTGTGCAATACTCCATGACGCTGTCACCGGCGTTATCAAGCATGATCTCATGCCAAGCACCTTTTGCCCCCTTTTTTGCCGAGGTGAAGAGTATTTCTTCTCCCTTCCTGCCAGACGCCTTGAGCGTTCCCTTTACTGACAGAGTGGCCCCCTTGGGAAAAAGCACCTTCGTTCCAGGACGGATTTCAAGCGTCTTCCCTTTTGGAACAGTGTAGGTCTTCTTCACCGTCACCGTCCCTTGCCAGACGATAGTGCTGTCTTTGGCAAAAACATTGTCCGCGACGAATGATATAGACACAACAGCCAGTATGAGCGCCAGATAGAGCGGTTTCGTCAATCTATTCATCTGAATCTCCCTGCTTACGATGGGTGAACAAATGTTACGGTTAGTACCGGGATTAATATGCTGACATTATTAATGAATCTTCCTTGCCAGTTGTTGCGTGGTAAAGACAAAATCTAGATTTTGAGGACTTTTACCTTTAAAATTGAAGTTGGCGTTACTTCTGCACAAACGAAAATATGACCATTCCAAGTCACCTTTTCACCCTGGTTTGGGAACCTTCCTAGTTCTTGCAGTATCAAACCCGCAAGAGTGTCATATGGTAATCCCTCCTCCAGTTTGATATCAAGTACTTCTTCCAAATCGTTTATAGAGATAAGTCCATCAACTATGAAACTTCCATCCTCCAACCTGACTGCATGGCGAAGTTCACCGGTATCATGCTCATCCTCAATTTCACCCACCAATTCTTCCAAAAGGTCTTCGGTAGTAACCAGACCGCTGATACCACCATATTCATCTACCACCATTGTCATGTGCGTTCTCATGCGCTGCATTTCACGCAACAGGTCACTGGCTTTTTTGCTTTCCGGCACGAAGACGGCGTGACGTAACGCGCTCCTCATATTGAATTCAGGCTCATCAACACGTCCCAGCAGCAAATCCTTGCTGTGAACGAACCCGATAATGTTTTCGATACTGCCATCATATACAGGGTAGCGGGTGTACATATTATCTTTGACTATTCGCATGATTTCTTCACGAGGCAGATTGACATCTATCCCCACCATCCGGGTTCGTGGCACCATTATTTCCCTGACTACGGTATGGGTGAACTCGAACATGTTTTCTATCACCTTGTGTTCAAGTTCACTCAAAACGCCAGTTTCGCCACCTTCTGATATGGTATGAAGCAGTTCTTCCCGTGTAACAAAAGCCTGACCAGCTTCAGGCTTGACTCCGAATAATGCAAGCACCGCCTTATTCGAGACGGTCAATATTTTAACCGCGATACCAGCGACTTTTGAAAGGAAATTTATTGGCTTTGCCACGAACAGAGACATGCGGTCGGCATATTGCAACCCGATGGTTTTGGGTGCCAGTTCTCCCAAGATGAGCGAAAAATACGAGACCAATACGACAACGAGACCAATGGAGAGAGGTTCGGCAATCTGGCGGATAAACTCGAGTCGAGATGAACTCATGATTGGTTTCAGGTACTCGACTGCGGTTGCACCTCCGACAGCAGATGCCAGTGACCCAACGACTGTTACCCCAATCTGCACCGTTGCCAGGAAACGATGAGGGTCGTTCTGGAGTTGTTCTACAACCGTTGCCCTGGTATCTCCATCGGAAACCAGTTTGGCAATTGTGCTTTTTCGGGCAGATATGATGGCCAGTTCGGAACCGGCAAAGAATCCATTGGCGAGTATCAGAAGAAAGATGACTGCAAGTTCTAAGAATATTGATTCCATTTGATTCCTTAATGGCCATGACGGTGATGAATATCAGGCCAGTGGACATGCGAATGGTTCATCGGCTCGTGTACATGAGGATGGTCGTGAACACCCCCATGTTCCTTACCTACATGCTCATGCGCATGGTGCTCATCATGCTCATGGGGATGTGAATGTTCCAACCGCTCATGATGGTGCTTGTGTCGGTGCATTTCGCCATAGAGGAAGAACATGCCGGAAAGCATGATCAACGCTGCAACCCAGTATCCAACGGATAGCCGCTCTCCGAGTAGAATTACCGAAAGCACCGTTCCTATGAATGGGCCTGATGCAAACCAGGTGCTTGTCCTGGCAGAACCTATCTCGCGTAGGGACTGAATAAACAGGACCAGGCTTGCGCCATAGCTGAATGCCCCGATGACAAGGGCTCCCGAGACTTGTAGCGCAGTGACCTGACTTCTAAACAATGTGAGGGAAAGAAGAATGTTGAAGAGACCGGCGCTCCATCCTTTAATGCTTGCCAGGAGGGTGGCGGGGATGGACTCGATCTCCCGTGTCAGATTGTTGTCGACCCCCCAGAGGGCGCACGCCGCAAGGACTGACAAACCAGGGATGGAGAGGCGCAGGCTGTCACCACCGGTAAACACGATGAGAATAGATGCGCCGACGATCAATACCTTCCCCAGCCATACTCTGGCACCGATGTTTTCGTGGAAGATCAGCCATGCCAGAAGTGTCGTTGCCACGGCCTCGAAGTTCAAAAGCAGTGACACTTCACTCGCTGTGCCGTGGCGTATGCCATACGCGAGAAACAACGGAGCAATTACGCCTCCGGACAGAATCGCACCCACTAGACATGCCCTTTGTCGAGATGAAAGCAACCGCAGTGCATGATAGCTGCTACTCTTCTGATAAAACGCGACTCCGGTCAGGCCAATCCCTGACCCGAGATAGAGCAGTCCGGCGAGGAGCGAGGACGGCATATCCCCAACGAAGGCCTTGCAGGCAACCGGCGATATCCCGAACAGAATCGCGGAAAGCAGGGCGGTTTTTATGGTGTTATTCTTCATGGCGCCTATTCTTGATGATAGCTAACTCCAGCCACTGCGTTACGAGGTGATGCACCCAATCTAGTTGTCCGACGCAAACACGAGACTTGCCGAAGAGAGGACTACCAGTACCGACCCCACATTATGGACAACTGCCCCCATGATCGGAGTGAGGTATCCTGCGCCGCTGGCAACTACTGCAACGACGTTGAAGAACATGCCAAAAGCAATGTTCCATTTGATTGTAGTCGTCATCCGTCGGCTCAACCGAATCAGGAATGGAATCTTGGAGATATCGTCCTTCATCAGCGCTATGTCGGCTGTCTCCAAGGCAACATGTGCCCCGGCGGCTCCCATGGCGATGCCGACATTGGCGACGGCAAGGGCCGGGGCATCGTTGATGCCGTCCCCGATAAATATTACAGAGTTGTTCTGCTGTTGAAAGTCTTCAATAGCGTCAAGCTTGTCCTGCGGTTTCAAACAAGACCAGAATTGGGTGATCCCGACCGAGTCAGCCACGCGCTTGACCGATTTCTCATGGTCACCTGAAAGAATCCCGACCTTGCTGATTCCAAGTGACTTCAAGTTTTGTATGGTTGCCGCAGCCGATTCACGGACATGGTCGGCAACGCTCAGTACCGCCAGGGGCTTACGCTCCTCGTAAATAACCAGTGGAGTAGCCCCGTTTTCCTTGAATGAATCCAGATGGCTTCTCAATGCTATCGGAACCTGCATGCTGCCACCGCCCAGATAGGCGCTCCCGACCTCAACGAGATGGCCCCCTACCTGGGCACGGACACCGAGGCCGATTTCGGTGAACATATCCTCCGCATTCTGGACTGTTACCCGGGCATAATGCGCCGCTTTCAGAACGGCACGGGCAAGCGGATGGGTACTGTGCTGCTCCACGCTGGCCGCTTTTGCCAGGACATCATCCCTTGATACACCATCAACAGTAACAATCGAATCGACTCGGGGCTTGCCTTCGGTAAGGGTGCCGGTCTTATCGAACAGGACAACATTGGCCCGGCCAACCTCCTCCAGGTAACCGCCACCTTTGACGAGAATACCGGCCCGTGCGGCCCTGCCGATTGTGGCAACTATAGCCGTCGGTGCGGCGAGAATCAAAGCGCAGGGGCAGCCGACAATCAACACGGCAATGGCCCTGCTAACATCGTGGGTAGCCAACCAGGTAATACCGGTACAGAGCAGGATCGCAGGAGTAAACCATTGGGCATACCGGTCAACAATTCTGACCCCTTTTGGCTTATGAGCCTCGGCATCCACCACCAACTTGATGACCTTGCTCAACGTGGTGTCATCTCCTACCCGAATCGCTTTCATCTCGATGACACCGTTCTGGTTCAACGTACCGGAACTAAGGATGTCACCAACCGTTTTCTCAACAGGGATCGGTTCACCGGTCATGCTCGACTCATCAACAGCCGTAATCCCTTTGGTGACATGGCCGTCTACCGGAATACGCTCACCGGGCTTTACCAGGAGGAGGCTTCCGACCCGCACCTGCTCCAGAGGGACAACTTGCTCCCTGCCATCGACCATGACTGTTGCGGTTTCCGGTGCGATGTCAATAAGGCCCTGAATTGCCTTTCGGGCTGATTCACTGGTGGCCTGTTCGATAAGCGACCCCAATACCATGACAAAGCTGACGACCGCCGCGGTCAGAAACTCGCCTTGTATCAGGCTGGCGACGATGGCAATGCTTACCAGTTCATCAACATTGACTCTCCGCTCCATCAACCCCTGGATTGCCCCCCAGACGATCGGCAAGCCATTAAGGGCCACCGAACTGAGGGCAAGGAGAGTAGTGACATACGAAGGGGCAAGCCCGTTCCTCCCCAGCCAGAAACTGGACAGAGCCAGAACGCCGGCAAGCGCAGTTCGATGAAACTCCCGTGACTGCAACAATTCCTGATAAACGCCTTGGTGCGAAAAACGACCGATCATAGCAACAGAATCCCCCTACTTGCTGAACTTGTTGAATATTTCGATCACCTGATGGATCAGCTCGTCATTGTCAGATTTGTCTCTGACAGCATTTGAAACGCAACCTTTCAGATGATCTTCGAGGATCACCATGCCGAGAGAGCGGATAGCACCACTCGTGGCGGCAATCTGTTTCAGTGTATCGAGACAGTCACGGTCATCCTCTACCATCTTGCGAATACCTCTAACCTGCCCCTCTATCCGATTGATTCTTGAAAGCAGTGCTTTGTGATCGTCCCCACAAAGTGCCATTATACACCTCCAATATACACATACTTAGTATATGTATATTCTCAGTCTACCAACAAGTCAATTAACATTTCATAACCAGCCATAATATTATCAGCGTGTTTCACAATGTTTCCAGTAAGTCATGCATTCTTTAGCATCCTTGCTTCTTCATTCCCTCCTTACCGGCCGCAAGCAGTCACGCCAATCTTCAGCGTCCTCACATAAAATCGGTTCCCCCTGAAGGTTCCCCCCAATTTTCTGATCGTCCTTGAAGACCGCTTCGCTTTGTAATGCCTCCCTGCGTCCGTCCAGTCAGTCAATACGGCGCTACGGCTATTGGTCTGCTTGGTTTTTGTCCGTGCAGATCGTTCCCAACCTTGAGTTTCGTGCCCCTCAGCTGATGTGAAGGGGCGACGGAAACTCAAGGAACAAGGGAACGACACCAAATCACGCACGAACAAAAACGAATTCACCAGAGCCAGGGGGGCTCGGGAAATCTAAGGAACAAAGGGGGCGCAGGCAATGACAAACGAAATCAGAATCTACGTAGCGAAACTGGCGAAGTACAACGAGGGGATTTTGAAAGGCGCATGGATAAACCTTCCAGCCGCTGACTTGTGGGAGCAGGTGCGGGCAATTCTTGGAGATGAGGAGGAGTATGCAATCCACGATTTTGAAGCGCCGTTTCATATCAGCGAATATGCAAGCCTGGATGATTTGAACGGCATAGCAACCCACATCACCAATGATTACGACATGGAGCGCTTCGCATTCCTCGTTTACCAAGGCTATGACTATGATTACGCCTTTCAGAATTACGAGGACGTGACCTGTTACCGGAACATGAACCTTGAAGAGGTGGCAGCAGAAATGGTGGAAGAAGGACTTTTCGGAGACATTGCCGACAACTGAGATCGGTTGGCAATAGTAGACACCATGTCTAAGCCGCTTTTGTCTTGTAGTAATGAATCTGAAAAGCAGCGGGGGAAAGATTACCTAGCTTGGCATGCCTCCGCTGCCGGTTCTAAAAGATCTCGATGTATTCCCTGATGTCACGTATTGCCTCAGCCCGTGTCCGGTAGTGCCTGTGATGAACGAGTTCGGTTTTAAGGGTACCGAAGAAGCTCTCCATGGGGGCGTTATCCCAGCAGTTGCCCTTGCGGCTCATGGATGTGAGGATACCGAATTGTCGAAGCAGCTTTCGATAGCTTTTGGAGCAATACTGACTGCCCCGGTCAGAGTGGTGAATCAGCCCCTTTGGTGGACGCTTCGCTGTTACAGCGTGGAACAATGCTCTGCCTACCAGGTCCTGCGTCATTCTGGCTGCCATGTCGTACCCAACGATCTCGCACGTGCACAGATCCTTGATTGCCGCCAGATAAAGCCAGCCTTCATCGGTGGGAATGTACGTAATGTCGGCAACCCAGGCGGTGTTAGGAGTAGGGATGGCGAAGTTTTGTGCCAAAAGATTCGGCGCTACTGGCAGATTGTGGTTCGAGTCAGTCGTCGCCTTGAACTTCCTTTTCTGTCGGCATTTCAAACCAAGTTGTCGCCTCAGCCGCTTGAGTCGGTGGATGCCGACAGTAATGCCGTCTATCTCGGACAGTTCCTTCTGGATCTTTTCCGCTCCATAGGTGCCACGTCCACGTTCGTGAGCCGCCTTGATCGTTGGCTTGAGCAGTTCATCTTCCTGTTTTCTGGCCGACGGTGCCCGGCGTTTCGTAGCGTAGTAACCACTCCGGGATACTTCGAAAACTTCGCATATAACGCCGACTGGATACCCATGAGATTGCCGCAATTCATCTATCATCGCGTACCGTGCTGCGGCCCCTTCGCAAGATACGCCATAGCCTTTTTTAGGATATCCTTTTCCAACCGGGCTTCCGCCAGCTCTTTCCGTAGCCGGGAAACTTCAGCCTCAAGCTCGCTGACGGATCGTGTCCCTGGTCCCGACAAGTTACCCTCTTTGTGCCGTTTCACCCAGTTCTTCAGCGTCTGGGGGCAGACGCTCAGGCGACGGCCGGCCTCTGCCAGCGTTAGTCCGCCGTCAACAACGAGGCGTACCGCCTCTTCTTTGAATTCGGCGGTAAAAAACTGCTTGGGAATCTTTTCCAATGGTCACCTCCTGAGGTTTGCAGCTTACCACAGTTGGTGTCCACTATTCCCAGCCTAACTCAAATCACCGAAGGTGGAAATTGTCACCCACAGGATGTTGGAGATTACCGTTGACGAGCGCCACATAAGCAAATTCAAGCAGTCGGTCAAGACCTTCATTCATGGCAACTTTCCCCTGAAGTACAAGATTACGGAGCTTGACCGGCTCGTCGGGTCATTCGTGTATTCCGTCCGCTATGCCCGGAACGGCTTTGAACAGGTACTTTCACTATCTCGCTGGCTGGGCTACCGGCTCGCTCCCTTGTGCGCCGAAGCAGAGGTGAAGGCCAGGATAAAGCCTGATTACCTCTATGACCTTGTTCCACGCCTGCCGGATATCATGCTGAACAAGTTTCTGATGAGTGGCGATTACCGGCGCTATTACCGTCGCCCCAACTTCTTCTATGACCCCCACGAGCACGACGAGCTGACACTTGTTCGCTTCATGTCGCCATTTAGGGAAGGAGGTGAATAGTCATGGATACACGTCACCGTAAGGACATCAGTTTTGCCGATTTGTCACTGCTTGCGCAGGTCGTATGCGCCCTGAACAGGGTGCGCATAAAATCTGTATCGCCCGTGTACGAGCTTGGAGAAACCGACATGCTCCTTCCCCGCTGGGTAGAGGGCGACAACGGATGGGAGCTGTCCAGGTACAAGGTAGTGCGGCAGGAGGCTCTGGGTATCACCTGTAACGGGCTGCGTAAGGCCTGCAAGGGCTATATGAAAGTTGAAATGAAGTCTGTCCTTGACCTTCTCTACCGGCTTTCAGTGATTGCAGTTACCCCAGATGCCAGGGTAGGCGAAGAGCCGCACTTCAGGCAGTCGTTCAGCGGGTCAAGTAAGACGAATGCAGCTATTTTCGGTGCTGGTTACATGACGGAGTTCGTGAAGGCGGGATTCATCATCGAAAAACGCCGGGCAATTGGTGGATTCATTTAGGACTATCCCATGGATTCACGCCCGCCCGAACATATGTCAGTTGAGCAGCTATTGGAGAGGCTGGTTGTCAGTCTCTCCGGCAGCCGCATCGAGCAACCGGCTTTGGAGATTATCACCCTGGAGCAGTTTGCCGCTCGTATGCAGGTGGGGGAAACGACTGTCTGGAAATGGATACGTTCCGGAAGGCTCAGGCCGGGGCGGCACTATATCCAAGTTGAACGGGTCATCCGGTTTCACTGGTGCCGGGAGCTTATTGAACGGCTTCTTGAGGATTGCCAGGAGGTTGGCGACGAGGAAACGGTTGTTGCCAGCGAAGAACCGGCAGCTCCGGAGTCCCGCAAGCGCCACCGGTACGGTTCGAGGATCAATTTTGATGTTTGACGGGGAGGACGGCGGCGCGATGCATAGCTAACTAGCCGATTTATTTGACAAATAACCACTTTTATGCTATCTTTCGCCTATCCATAGCCGGATAGAAAGGAGGATAGCCTATGGAGAAATGACATGAAAAAAGTTTTCAATTTGCAGTCTGTCGAGACGAAGCCGAATTTCGGTTCAATCGTCAAAATGAAACGTTCCACTTTCCTTTACATCGACATCTATTATCATGACCGCCGGGTCAGAATGTCGTCAGGTCTCACCGACACGGCAGAAAACCGGGAAAAGCTCACCCAGTTCCTTAACAAGATTGGCGAGAAAATCAAGTTGCGGACGTTCCGCTTTGCGGAGACGTTTCCTGATGCCGACAACGGGCTGAAAAGGTATTTCTCGGAGAAGGAGCAGGGGGAGTACCACCCTGAGCCGGAACATGTGACGTTCGGTGCTTATGTAAAGCAATGGATGGAAACAGTGCTTCCCAAGTTCTCCAAGGGGAAGCAGGACGATTACCGGAAGGACATCAACTATTGGCTCCTGCCACATTTCAGCAAGCTCCCATTTGCCCGTATCACCGGGGTAAAGCTTCGGGAGTTTGTTGACAACATGTGCTGGCAGGACGGGAAGAACAAGGGCAAGTCCCTGTCTGCCCATCGCAAGCGCAATGTGCTGATACCGCTCAAGGCGATTTTTGAGGATGCCTGCGACGAGTACCAGTGGGATTTGCGCGACCCGTTCCGGGCGGCCAAGAAGCAGATTCGGGAAACCGGCGTTCAGGACGTGAAGCAGGAGCGGGAAATCTTCCTGTTCAGAGAGTGGCAGCAGTTCCTTGACAACATGGACCCGTATTACCATCCGGTAACGGAAATCCTCCTGATGACCGGGATGATTGCCAGCGAGATTCGGGGTTTCAGAAAAACCGACATCGCCCCCCAAATCCTTCAGGTACGCAATTCCATTGTGAAGGGAGAGGAGAAAGAGAAGCTGAAGACTCAGTACCGGAAAAGGGATATCCCGATGACAACCGCCATCAGGAAACGGCTCATGACGGCAGCTTCGGCATCACCGGGAGAATACGTCTTCACAATGAAAGACGGCAAGCCCTTTGACTCCGGCTCGTTCCGGAAGACCATCTGGAATCCGGCGCTGAAGGCAGCAGGTTTGACCAACAAGGTGCCGTATTCCTGCCGTCATTCTCTGGTGCAGTGGGCGCTGGTTGTCGGCATGACTCCGGTACGACTGGTGGAGGTCATGGGACATCGGGACAAGAAGATGATATTCGGGGTGTACGGGAGGTATCGTCAGGGGCTTGTGGAAGAGCGGCTGGCAATCATGGAGTATCTGGGGGAAGACTTCCTGAATCCTGAAAAAGCTGCGGCCCTTGTTACTCACAGTGAGACCTACAGTGAGACACAAGAGCCGAAAGATGCTAACTACTTGAAAGTAGTGGGTATTTAACTGGAGCGGGAAACGGGATTCGAACCCGCGACTTCAACCTTGGCAAGGTCAATTTTAGATATTTGCAAATAGATCGTTATATGTCTTTATATTATATAACATGCTTAAATAAAAGCAATTTGTATGTAATTCATAAAAACGCAAATTACTGTTTACATCATAATAAGACATATAATGGTAATGCGATAAGGCACGAATATGAGACTTAAAAATTCTATAAATTGAACACAACCCTGATTTGTGATATCCTCTTTTTGATTTGAATTTGCTCAGAACTGGCAGACCCTAGGAACTTAATAGGTGCCGGCAATTTCAATAATCTATGAAGCAGGGTGTCTCATGGACGATTTGAAGTTTCGTTGGGAACGAGTTTCGATAGATTTAATCCGCCTGGAAATGAATAGCGGCGATGATCCGCTTTGTTATAATGAGAAGCTCTACTTACTTAAAAAAACCGAAATATTTACTGACCAGGCAATCCAACTTTTACTGAAACTCCATCCCATTTTCGTTGTCCGCAAAAGAAATCTTTATTGGGTTGTTGCTGGAGCCCGTACCTTTGTAGCTGCGGCACATTCAGTGGATCCGAAAAAGAAAATACTAATTGCAGTGCTTGAAAGAACCACAAATGAACAACTGCAAAATCTCAGGTATTATGACTTGGCGGTTACTCCATTGTTATTGTCATTTGCTGGCTCTGCTTCGGATATTTATAACCACTGCAATTCTGCGCAGCCAAATCAGCAAAGCCTACCGCTATTGAATTCTTCGCTGCGCTCTTTTGCAGCCGCGTTGGGAAAATCGCCTTCTGCTTTATGCGTACCGAAGGTTAAGAGTAGTATCAAGCAGAATCCAAATACTGCAGCTGAAGCTGATAAATGAGCAGCCTACCTGTAACATCACAGGAAAAATCTCCCGCCGGTATACACGATCAGTGGTCACTATTGTTCTCCGCAATACAGCACCGCCATGTTGACCGCGAAGTCTTTGATGAGTTGCACACTCTCATCGCCCCGCCGCCTGAATTGAAATCATTTGCCACTGTTGCTGCTAATCTGATCCGAATCCTTGCTTGCATAAAATCAATTTTATCGTTTGAGACAAAACCTGATCGTGATTTGCGCAGAAAACTCTCCTTTTGGATATCATACTGTGAGGCGATAGTTTCCATCCAAAAAAACATAGAGCTGGTCATGCCAGGATTCTGTGAAAAAGGAAAAGCTCCTGATCATCCACCTCAGCGTGGCGAATACATCTCTCACCCCTTGTATGTAGCGCTCTGGTGCTCAGTGGCTGATCCTGCACTCTCTAAGCACTATGTTCTTCTGCAGGCGTATCTGTGTGTCAATCGGCATTGAATTTTGACCCACCATAGGCGTGTTTTTTGACCCACCCCCCAGCGGTAGTTTTCAGTTGTTGATCCTCGTTCTGATTCTCCAGCTTTCGTTCCCTGTTTCGACTATTTCGCA
>Ga0209725_1000262_pt1 | contig 32374 bp, 21 predicted proteins | sample I18A1metaG_FD_184145 | JGI IMG/M metagenome (GOLD analysis project Ga0209725, IMG submission 184145) | Lake sediment bacterial and archeal communities from Gulf of Boni, Indonesia to study Microbial Dark Matter (Phase II) - ​I18A1 metaG... | ecosystem: Environmental > Aquatic > Freshwater > Lake...
GCACAGTCTTCTCAGGGTTAAGTATCACGGCAGTCTCGGCCATGAAGTCAACAGAGCAGTGCACGATGACTTCTGCCTTAGGCTCTTCCACAGCTCTCTTGGCAAGGCCGACGCTGTCGTCGACGTAGTCCGCTATGTCCTGAACTTCTGGTCGCTGATAGTTGTGGGCTAGAATGAGTGCATTTCTCTCCTTCTTGAGTTTCAAGATTCTATCCGCTAGGTTTTGATCGACTTTTGCCGCGTAGGGCACTGCGTGCGTCGTTCCTGACATTGGGTATTCTCAGCCACAATCTGATAGGTTCAGATTATGCGTTTCGGTTGTCAATGCGTTGATCAACGATCAGTCTGAAGATCCGACCAGTTTCGGTTAGACGACCTGCCATGCTAAGAATATGGATGCGGTGAGGTTCAGAGTTCTCTTTCAGACGCTGAGTGTAGATTCCAGACTTGCTCTCTCTAAGAGCAGCCGGAGGTTGCTGGTGTATGGAGTTCGCTGTAGAGAAGTAGTCAGCCCATATGTCTTCTACATCTGGGGCAGTACCAACCTCGAATGCTGGGCACGTAGAGCAGAACAGATCTGCATCGTGGACAGAGCGCAACCCTTCTCGCAGGCTTTTGCACAGCCTTGCTTGAAAGCCCAGCTGCCAGCACAACCGCGGAAACGATCACACTCGCAACGGTCGCGACGATCAGCCACATTCCAAACGGAGGTGATGAAGGTTGCTCAACACTGAAGCGTGCCAAAGGTGAACTTGTCGATGCATGGGTTTCATCTCCGTCCCATGACGCCGTCACGTTCCATGATCCCACCTCCTGAGGTGCGAACCCTGTGTCGTTGTACAGTCCCGCGCTATCTGTCAGTGTGTGTCTCACTATTGGGGCGCCGGTCGGCTTTCGATAAGTGAGCGTCACATTCACTGTTCCGAGCGCTGGAACGATGTAGCCATAGATTGCCAGATCCTGCCCCGCTGTCACCTTGACTCGTGTAACGAGGCAGGATACTTGTATGCGAATCTTTGTTACAAGTAAGCTGACAGGGAGAGAGTACGACTCTGGAAACGAGTTGGTCGGATACACGTAAGCCCTCAGATCATATTCTCCTATCGCGTCAGGAGTCCATGGATATGCATAGACGCCTGAAGCCTCCGTGAGTGCCGTGGTGAGGTTGCTCCAATTCAAATCGCCGGTTCTTCTTACTTGGATTGTTATGGGTGCCGAGCGAGGCGGACCTATTAGTACTCTGACAGTAACGCCGGATCTGATTTCTGCTTGGATCGAGCTAAGAGTGCATATGATGGTTGGTGTTATTGGCGGCGCGCTGTTTGAGGCTCCTTTGGTTGCGGGTTGTAGCTTCCAGTCGTCAATGGAGTCTGTGTCGATGCCGTTGGGAAATCTTGCCCAAGCCCTGTCGTCCTTGAACGGTTTACTCAGAAACGGTGTTCTGTCGATCTCTGTTCCGAAGTTGTCACACAGGATGACATAATCACCGGTTGCCACGATGATCGAAACGGGTAGGTCCACCACGTAGTAACCCATTGGCGCTATTGAGGCTCCGGCAGGGAGCATATAGGCCTCAGCTGGAGCGCTGGGACCCTGCTCGTTGGGATTCAATTCCCGTCTCTGTTCCTCCTGTTGGGATTGCGTCGTGATCTTCCAAAGTGATAGGTCGTACGCTGTGTTCGTTGGATTGAATAACTCTACCCATTGAAGCCCAAATGGCGGATGAGGGTCGAACTCGTTTATCACTACGTATGTTCCACCAACAGCTTGGGATGAGATAACTCCGTGATTCAGGAGGGCTAAAGTGGCCAGAATCAGCAACAGCACTAGCAAAACTGACAGTCTTCTCATCCGTTACACCACATTTCAATTGATGGCTGAACACTTATAATGGCTATGCCATGCAACTTCTCATTCAGCTTCTTGAGAAAAAGACGTTCTTGATGCCAGCGTGGCAAGGAGGAAGCTTCGATGCCCCGTTACGTGGCGAGTTCCACTATTTCAAGGGCTCGCACGGCATCGCTTATGCCTGGTGATGGCTGTCTATGAGCTTGCAGACAGTCGGTGAAGTATCTCAACTCTTCTTCTAGTGGAGGCCTCCATTCGACAGGGATCTCAGTCCCGCTATCGAACAATCTCCATCTGTCTCCTTCGAAGTAGGCGAACAAAGTCTTGTCATCAAATGTCGCGACCCACCGGCGTATCTTTGGACCCAGACAATCTGATATTACGAGAGCTTCTGTTCCTTCGAATGAAAGCTCAAGCTCACCAAAGTGGAAGCTTTGACTAGAACGAACTGACACCGATTTGGGTTCGCCTAGCATCCAACGTAGAAGATCAATATCGTGAATGGCAAGGTCCTTTAGGACTCCGGTCTGCCTGGCAACTAAGGTTGGGGCCCCTGAACGTTGACAGAATACCGTCCGCGGTTTCCCCACCTCCTTGAAGATGGAGTTAAGTTTCCTGAATACAGGGTTGAATCGTTCAATGAAGCCAACCATCGACATGCACTTGGGGTTGTCTTGGGCTATCTTTGCTAAGCGTTTCGCCTCGTCTATGTTTGTGGCGACGGGCTTCTCAAGGAAGACATGTCTTCCTGCTTCAATTGCCTGAGTTCCCACCTCTGCCAAGCTTTGAGCGGACACAACGATATCGAGAGCCTCGGTTCTCTGTAGAAGTTCCTCTAGGCTACTGAAGAAGGATTCGCCCCGAAACGCGGGGTCATAGATTCCTACGATCTCAACATCTGAAATCCTCCTCCAAGACTCAAAGTGTCGTTTTCCCCAGCTACCGTACCCCGCAATACCGACCTTGATGGTCGCTCTCATAGCCTCCTATCCTCCATGAGAGACAGGAACCAATGTGACGGCATCACTATCTCTGATCAGCGTCTCTGATCCTCGAAGGACGCTGATATCCTTGTCGTTGACAAGAACGACTACGTTTGGTCCAACAGTCTTGGATCTAGGATCAACCACAGCTCTCTCAAAGTCCGTGCTAGAGACCTTGCGGCAGAGCTCCCAGATCGCTTCGGACACAGTCAATGCTCTCTTCCTTGGCGTGAGATAAATCTCTGGCTTTCCCGCAAGACTCTTCAACCCGCCGATCAATCTCACTTTGATAGTCAATTTCCCCATATCCTTACTTGAATATGAAAACTTGCTCCTCATATCTTCTGTTCTCGATCAATGATCCGGGGTTAAGCCTTTCCAGACGCCTCTTCTTGAGAACGTCGATCAGCTGTCTGTTTACTTGTAGAAGCCCTATGCGTTGGTTCCGCAGAATCTCGATTGGAACATCGATCCCGAGTGGCCTTGCAGGAATTATGTGTCTGGTTGCCTTGTGAGGAAACGGATCACCTTTCAATCCAACCCTTCTGACATCCTGCTTTGTTACTCTCGGAGGGCCAAGAACGAGTTGAGCCATTCCTTCCCCTAATTCCTTTAGCGCATCGCTCTCGGTTTCGTAGTTCACCTCATATCCAAGGCTCTCTGCCGTACGTTCAATGCTTGCGACAAGTTGAAAGTTCTGCCTCACATCACCACTTATGTTCTCAATTATGAGGCACTTCCCCTTTGTTGCAATGAAGGCGGCTGCAGCTCCAGCCTCTAGGCTCTTCTTTGCTTCTTGAATACTCGACTCTCTGGTCTTAATGTTCCAATGCATCAGCTCTTCGGTAAGGCTTAGCGGGTCTTTTCTGTTGAATGCGCGATACCAAGTTTCGACCTTTATCGACGGATTGTCGTAGTCCACGAAGCAGACTGGAATCCTGATGCATTCAATCGCTTTTAGGGCAGCGGCCCGATGCATTCCATCAAGAACTACGATTGTCCTATCGTCGACTATCACAGGGTGTCTCAGGACGCTGTCTCTAAGAAGATCTGCAGCGAGCGCTTGAACGACCTCAGGAATTGTTTCCTCATGTATGTGTATGCTTCCAATGTCGATTATCGCTATGTTGAGATCTATTTTATCCGTTTTGATGGTGAAGGTCTCCATGTCTCAGTCTTCCAGCGGCAGTATGTTAGTCTATCTCAAGTTCTATGCTCTTCTCAGATGTGATGTCTTGTATGATAGTTGAAGCACCTTGAAGAGCTTCCCTTGTGATCTTGAGAATCAATTTCCTATTCCATGTTGTCTGGGACTCTGAGAGGATGTTCGCGACTGAAGCGAGGATAGAGAGGAGGCTTACCTTGTGATCTTGGCCGGCTGCTCTACCCCGGACCGCGTCGGCGACCAATATTTCCAGGTATTCCGGAGCTCCGAAGGCATGTTCAAGGGCTAGCTGTGCTTTTCTAATGGCTGTTGCCATGAAGGATCTGCTTTTGTCTTCCCTTTGACTTTCCTTGCCTTTGTGATAGTCAGCGAGCGCCTCTCTCAGGTATCGAATTGCCCAAGTTCTGTTGAAGTCGTTGATCACACTCATCCAGATCAGCTTGCCTAGATTCGTGCTACGCTGTACGCTCGCAGAAAAGTGTTTGGAAGAGTCTTATACTGGTGAGATATCGATGCGATGAAGGGTTCTCGAAATGAGAATAAGACTATTCTCTTTCGCTTTCTTCCGGAGGGACCGGGGCTTCCGCGAAGGCGCCCGACTTCTTTTGATTCTTAGCTATCTTGAGCCTTGTGACATAGCCTGCTATCCTGTTTCTGACTCGCTTTGTTTTGGCGTTGACTAGTTCGTCGACGACTTTCTTGTTTTCTTCGTAGTCAGCAGAGAATCTCTGAGGGTTGCTTTCAAGCAGCTCCCTCGCTGTCTTCTTGATCATCTCTGTTCTGACTCTTCCCAATTTCCTTCCACCAAAGTCAGGGATTTTCCCAGATTCCCTTTGCGTGGAATTAAGTATATGTCTTCTCACCAGTTGTAAGGCAACTTTCTTGAAATGGCCCTCTTTTGAGTGCAATGGGTGTTGATTGTAAGGCAGCAGGCGCAATTCTTCCTGCTCGTTATCTTTCAGGTCTGTTCTGTTGATGGAAGACAGATTTATATGCCATTTGAGGAGAAAGCCCTCAAGAGTGGTTGTCATTCATGGCCGCCGGAGAATTATCGATTGCTGCAGTGCATAGATTGATTGAGAAGGCGGGAGCTGAGAGGGTAGGTGACGACGCGGCTGAGGAGTTGCGGAGGATCCTGGAGGAACTTGCTGAACGCGTCGGAAAGAAAGCCAAAGACTTGGCGTCACACGCAGGAAGAAAAACAGTCAAGGCGGAAGACGTTCGGTTGGCTGTTAAGGAGATAATCCGTGAGTGATTGCTTTGTCGCAATAGCGTTTGACGGAATGTCCGATAGGAAAGAACCTCCGAGAACGCCTCTCTATTTTCAAAAGACTTGTTCGGATCCTAGAATGGCGCTGTGAAACAAATGGCGAGTCGAAGTAGATTACGGTGCAGAGAGAAACAGTTTAACTTCTATGCTTGTTATGAAGTGGATTGTGCTCCGGTCGTCTAGCCCGGTCAAGGATCGTGGCCTCTCGGGCTGAAGGAGAGAGCCATGGGCGCGGGTTCAAAATGGTTGGACGCCATGAAAGTCCCGCCCGGAGCACCATGACGAAGTTGCCAGTGTTGCGGAAGCAAAGGACTTCTAAGGAGTCATTTGGCCTGTTCTTCCAACCATCTGATGGATTCGAATTACTGCCTAATGCTTTTGGTCAACTGTGTGATGACTCGTAACACGTTGTGCCGAAGCAATTTCAGGGCGGTCTCCAGAGGTTTCTGTTCTACAAAGCCGTGAAAGATATCATCAACTATTGACTTCGGATCCGTTGGTTGATGACTTTTCTCGGTCGTGGATTGTTGCTTGATCGTTCATCATGTTTTGAAGGGGTTCGGTATATCGGGGGCCAACATATGCCTTAAAATATCGTCTGACCGTTAACCGGGTTCCATGCGCTATTTGCAATGCGCAAAAAAATAGGGAGAAATGAAAATGGATAAGAAAATCGGCGCTGCATTTGTGACGATGCTATTCATACTGGGAATTATCTCTATGCCTGTAAGCGCCCACTTCACGATGGGCAACCACATTCCAACTTACCCGTTCCGAACTAAGCATTTCGATCCACATGTCAATGGGCTGGTTGGCTATGTGTTCCCTGGTAGCGGCCTCTTCACCGCGCCTGCTCTTGGGACAGGAGCACCAGGTTGGTATACAAAGGCTGGTGAGTATCCTGGATATCAGTCTCCATGGCCTTACTGGACTGGAGGCGTAAGCAACCCGTGGCCAACGCAGGGTCCTATGCAATGGTATCAGCTTGACGCCAATAACTACGCGCCTTTCGGCGCCATTCTAACCTCGACAATTGCGGCTGGTACGAAATTCAAGACGATGTGGGAGGCGAAGCAATGGGCTTCGGATAACCCAACGATTGAAGGCTTGAGCATTGAGCACGCTGTGAAAGGTGACTTGATCCTAGCCTTCAACGTGACGAAAGGTCAGAAGGATGCTTGGCGCACGACCTACGGTAGCTGGAGGGCAGTGAACTTCACCATGGCGGAGATAATGGTCCCGCCAGAGTTCACCGGCCTTTCTAGAAGGAACGTCGTCACTTCATTCACCAACAACTACGACAACATCTACATCAGCACAAGAAACCGAGAGGACTTTGCCTACGGTCCGTATTGGTATAGGCTCAGAGTATACACGGACACATTCGTCCTCTCTGGAGCAGACCAAGCGACCTATGACAAGATGGATGACGCTCCGGACAGCTGGCTGGCACAGACAAACCAGCCATTCGGCCCGTTTGAGTTCTCGCCTTGGAAGACCTTCGGCAACATAACCTTTAGCTTATTCTGCGACGCGAACGGCAACTACGCGGACGAATGGTACTACATACGCGTCAATGATGTGACCGCGCCGACGATCGCAGGCGCCTACGAGTTCAAGTTCAGACGCCTCTTGAGCCCTGACGCTCTTGGAAGCGTCTACTTCCCCTATCAGAACCGCCCTGTCGTCTTGGTCAAAGGTGAGGTCGACCCAGCCATCATAACCGGGACCATCCGCTATGGAGGCTGGAGCACAACACTGTACGGGCTGCCGGTCACCTTGCCAGGCAGAGTCAGAGCTGTCGGCATAGCGGACGACCCGTACACAGGCAAGTCAACAGGCAGACCAGTAGAGGCTAGAGGATACTTCGATGCTGCTTGGTGTGGACACTACGAGGTTGAAGGCGTAGCCCCAGGCGTATACGACATATACGCCTCCGCAGCCGGCTACCCAGAGATCAAGATCGCCAGCAACATCAAAATCCTGAAAGGCCAATCCTACCACATCGACGGCTACTTGATCCCAGGCGTACAGATCAGGGGCACACTGTTCTCGAAATGTGGAACGGGTGAAGTACCTTTCTTCCAAGCAGGCACAGAGCGCAACATAAAGATCGAAATCTATAGGTCGCTCGCAGAAGCGCAGAGTATGCTTCCAGGTGGATCAACGAGCAAAGCAGCCACGTGGTCTCCGACTGATTACGGTGGAAGCAACTGGGCTGACTGGAGCTTCCCGTGGGCTGTCGGCGGCTTCCTTGAGGGAGGTACCCGACGGATACCGGGAGGAGTCGGTCCGGCTCCATCCTCTCTAGGAGAGGGTGGCTGGCGAGTGACAACGGGAAGAGCCAGCTTCAACTTCCAATTCGGACGCGAAGGCTTGTACGGTGCACCGGCTGACATGGACGCCCACGTGCCAGGCCTAGACTGGAGCGTCAGCAGCCGCAACGGTGCGACGTTCGTTAGCGGCCTCAGCGCAGGCACGTACTGGGTCAGAGCTTGGCTGTTCGGCTACGTTCAGACTGAGGCTGACGGTGTAACCTTCATGCCTGTAAGCTTCACCATCCCATCAGTCGAGTGGCCCGGCAACATCTGGGTACCCTTCGACCTGAGGTTATCGAGCTATGTCACGAAGACGGTCCACTTCCACGATGTGCCAGGCACATTGATGGAGAACCCGATCGTCTGGGGCTGGAGCTACAAGGCATATTCTGGAGTCGGTGGAACCTACTACAGGTATCTCTCAGCTGAACTCACCGCCCCAGGAAGCAGCAACTACAAGAATCCAGCGGGTGAACCTGTCTACGCTTGGAATATCGTTCCTGTACTAGTCTCATGCAGCAACTCGCCCATAACGATAAAAGGCTTCAAGGAGATGGGCTTATGGTATGGCTACGGTAGAAATTACGGCATACCGGCAGGACTGTACACGGTCAAGGCGTATATGTGGGGCTATGTGGAGCAGATCTTTGAGAAGGTCAACCTAGGCCTATGCGGCAGCGAGACCTTAATCAGCGACCACCTCTACAGAGGCGCCAAGTTCAACATAACCTTATACAGCAAGGACTGGGAGCACCCAACCGTCGACAAGACTTGGAGCTTCCCATACATGCCCATCTACGTCCAGATAATGAAGGACGGCAAGTACATAGGACCGACCACGGACTACTACATCTTGCCCTCAACCATGCAGGGCTACGGCAATACGTCCGTCGCCATGTGGCCATACATGTGGAACAACTTCAACCACATGATAAAGACCCATGACGCAGTCGGCCAAGTCTTCGGCGCAGATAGCTACCGGTGCATCTATGGTCCAGTCGCCACCTACTACAACGACTTCTTCGGTCCAGACGGCTACAGCAGGTTCCGCTGCTACGATGGGTCAGAGAGCTACATGTACTACTACTATGCGCCCGGCAGCTATGGTCTGGGACCCACGGTTGGATACTACCCGTACTCCTTTGAGAGCGGCACATACGACTTCAAGGCTTTGACCTATGGCTACGTCCAGAAGAAACCCGTCACGTTCTATGCAACGAAGGGCAATGCAACATCAGACATATTGATCAAGCTGACCCAAGGCGCAGAGCTACAGCTCAACCTCAAGTTCAAACATGAAGGCATCTTCGAAGGCATACCTTTCGACGCACACTTGAGAATCAGAGTCCTGAACGACAAGAACAAGCTTGTTGGGGAGTATCTGACAAGCGACTGGTGGTGGCAGCCACAGTTCGAATGGACCGCCAACACAACCCGATACAGCTGGAACCTAGTGCCCACAGTTCCAATCCGGCCGAATACTGACTTCGATCCTGCAGCTCGCGTCGCACGCAGCTACTGGAGGCTCAACTACGTGCCAGCTGGAACAGACTACGTCAAAGTCGTGATCGCAGGGCTACCTGACATGTATGGCTGGGTGAACGCCGTGTCATGTGACCCGTGCGGTGCCACAGGAGACATGGGCTGGGATGGACACCCAATTGACGCGCCATATGGCATTGACGCCTACCCGAACTACAAGGGAGGATGGAAGATCCAAGTTCACGTCGTGCCAGTCTTCGACTACTACCCAGGACACTACTACAACAAGGTCGAGGTCAGCACCCCGCCAGCAGTCCTGCCTTGTGCTCCACTAGACCCGCTGGGCTTCGAAGGCATGTTGACCGGCGAACTGACGTACACAGCGGACATGAAGCCCGTCTATGTGAACCACCTCGGCCCATACGAGCTACGCTATGATGTCGTCGTTCCAGGCACGAACCTAGGCGGCGAGTCATCAGTCATCTTCGAGCTTGACAGGCGAGGATTGGTCACGGGCAACGTGGTCGGCTACACGTACTGCGACGACTGGAGAAGCGCAGCATGGACAACGGTTCAGTTCACCGCAGCTGACGGAACCGTCTTCACGCACTACACGTTCGACGGCTGGTTCAGCGCATGGCTGAACAGCGGACCCTACACTGCAGCCGTGATCTTCTGGTCACCGGCAAAGCAGGAAGGATTCAAAGTCCAGACCATGCCGTACCACGTCAGCGACGGTTCGCTTGGATCGTTCAACGTCTACTTAGAACAGAGCGGCATACCGATCCCAGAATTCCCAGTAGCAGCAGTGATGCTGGCCTTCGCGCTTGCAGCGTCTGTAGCTATACTAAGGCGCAGAAGAAAGTGAGCCAAAGGTCCCTTGAAAGGGACCTTCAACCCCCCTTTTCTTGGGAATAGATTCATAGAACCATTTGTTGATGCGTTTTCGGAGGGGATATGGTGTCAAGTGATAGGAACATCAGCCCTGACTCCTACGCCGAAATGGAGGTCGTTCATCACGTAGACTCGGCTTTAGCAATGATGATTGCAGTAGTAACGTTTGTCATGAGCGTGACGATGAGGCGAGAATGGGGTTACGATATTGCAGCGGTATTGACCGTAGTTGGCGTTGTGATATCTGCACTAATTGGTATCCTTAGACAGGATTGGAGGTTCAAGCTGGTTGCCTGGTGGAGTGTTATTTTCGTCGGAGGGTTCGAAGTGTCTGACCTGAGTCTTCGCGCCACTGGGATGTATCAGCGTCCGGCAATTGCAAGTTTCTTATGCTACGTAGTTCCCGGGTTCCTATCCTATTTGCTGCTGAAACTTGTGGTTGTGGACGCCTATCTACGCCGACTGTCTCAAGTAGCCGAAGAGCGGCGATTAGGCGACATTGAGACTTACATGAGAGAAAACTGCAACAAGGCTATTCTCTTTCCGGTCATGGCCTTATTGATAGCTTTCCTGCTGTACGTAGTACCTCTGCTGCGCAGCATGTGATCAGTTGAAGCAGAGCGGAGTACCCATACTAGAATTCCCAGTACGAGCCATAGTCCCAGCATCAGCACTAGCAGCGTCTCCATTCGTGCTACGGCGCAGAAAGAAGTAGAAGACAGGTCCTACAGAAGGGACCTAAACCCCCTTCTTGGTAAATCCGGAGACTTACGTTAGTTGTTCTCGTGGAGGGTTTCTGTTCCAGCACTGACACATCACCACTCAACGAGACAGGCAATATTCGCCAAGCATCGTCAAACATCATTCTTTGAATTCATTTGGGACTGCGCTATCATAATGATAATCACAATGAGTACGGTTCGGAACTCGTAAGCTCCTACCAGACCGCCGCTAATACTGCGATGCGGTCTCCAATCCACAGATGGTTCTTTACTGCCAATTCTTTGTGCATCAGTCGTATTTGAACTCTATGGCGAAATGTATGAAATTGATGTTGCCTATCTCAAAGTGCAGAAAGCTCTGGCGACAGATACCAGCACGTAGAGTAGGACGGTTTCTGTGGCCGCAATCTGACGAGTCTGCTCATAGCTTAGATCATGCAATAGAATCCATCCGGCAACTGTGGAACCTGATATTAGCAGTAGGAGTGGGGCAGAGATGTTCAGTGTTGTTGCTCCGGCAACGAGAAGCATGACGGCCAGAGCTGTTCCTCGCAGCCACATCTTCTTCCCGATGCGGATGGTACATGATTCTCTTAGAAGACCAACTGTTTTCAAAACTTGAGTAAACCCTGCAGCCGCCAGAACCTCAAGTGGCATCATGTAGAGGAGTCTCCATTGCTCAGGTGAAGGGATGAAGACAAGCCCCAAGGAGGCGATTGATGTCCAAGACAGGACCAGTCGAACTGCTTCCTTGTGCACCTTGTAAATCCTGTACAGGCCATACAGCGCGAATGTAAAGGTCAGAGGGGTTGCATAGCTTCCATATGCAAAGTAGCTTGATAGCAGCACATCGTCTTGGAAGAAGTATCCTAAGTTGAGAGGAGTCATCTGGGTTAGAATTGCTATCGCTCTCGACCAAGAGTCTTGAAGGCTGGTAGATGCGCCTGGGGCGACAAAGCCAACAGCGAAAACGAGAAGGATCGCTGCTAAAGATCCGATAGTGATACCTATCAGACGGACATAGCCCGGCGCCGGGAGATTCATCCTCCAAGAAATGAATGTATAAGCGACAAGGACCAAGGTTGCGAACACCCATGTCGGAAAATGGATACCTAGCATCAACCAAGATAGGGCGATGGTGCAGCAGAACCACGATCTCGACCCGGATCCAACAGCCTTCAAGGCAGCCGCGTAGAAGACTATCATCAAGATCATCGCGAGCCAGTTTGCAACTATGAAGTATTGGATTGCTATCGTGACATGAGGAGAAACAGATGCCAGAAGCGCACTTAAGATGGCTAGCCTTTCATCTTTGAGATAGCAGCCAACGAAGAGGTACGTCGAAACTATGAGCGCGATTGTCAAGATCACTTGGATGTACTTCAGAAACGTTTCCGCCCCAATTGAAAGGCAGGCTCTTATTGAGTACATGAGGAGGAAGAATAGGGGGCGATCAGTTGAGAAAGACGACCCAATTCCATATCGATCCATCTGTTGGAACACAGAGAGGTAGTAATGGGCATCCCCAGTCAATGGATAACCTACTAGCAACCGAGACGAGCTCACGATAAGGCCTATGGCCACCGGCAATATGACATGTAGCCAATAGTGAAGTCTCACTGGTTGTCGTAGAGCGTTTCCTTCGGTCGCTGTCGGTTCTTGTCGCGCTCGCCGATCCTTCAATTCGACTTTGGTTAGGATAGGTAACCAAAGTATCTGGGTCGCAAGTAGAGCAAACAGAACAATCGTGTAAGGAAATAACCTTATGCTCACTCCTTCAAAGTAGCCGCAGACATTCAAGGGAGATCTGCCAATAAGGGCTCGGACAACCGGAATCAAACTTCCCACCGATCCCACTGCCATGATCAGTGGAGGCCATAGGAGTGACGACAAGAAGATCACGACAGAATGCCCAGAAGAAATGCGGAAAAACTCCTCAGAACTACTTACCTGAAGCCATGTAGCGATCATGATCTCTCCTGACATAAAGACGATTCCGGCCATTGCTATGACAGTTCCAAGTGGAGATGGCTCTAACATACCTGAAGCTGCAGCTATGACTGATCCTATCACAACCCCTGCGCCAATGCCTGAGATCGCACTTGACCGCCGACGAAAGAGGCAGTAATCGGCAACGCCTGAGATAAGCCCCGAGATTACCAAGAGAGCCCGGTCCCAGAGCGCCGATTCCAGAACAAGTTGAATCAGTCCAACAGAGTTCGCTGATGCCAACAAGAAGAGAAAGACGTGAAAAGCTTCAAGGCTTAGAACGAAGGAATAGGCGGTAGCTCTTCCAGTTACCTTATGCGATGACTGAGCAACTTTTTCCAACATTGTCTACAACACTTGGAAGGTAAAGTCATCTCTGTCTTTCTTATTATTTCTCCAGCATCCTCTAAGGGGCAATTCACTTATTAGCGACGCGAGTACAACCGAGTATGCAGGACTGTTCCGGCGCCATTGCGCTACGTGACCATGCCCGTGAGGTTCCGAAGCTTGGCAAGGCAATGCCGCCAAACTGACGGTGACCGGCATAGGAAAGACGTGAGGTGCTGGATTACGAGATCCGCAGCAGGACGAGTTATGCGCCTGACGAACGCTCAGCCTGGACGGGAGGATGAAGAGACCTCATGAGGGTCGGATTAGTGACTCACGGCTTTCCACCTAAGGAAACTCACGGTACGGAGTGGCATAGTTATCTCTTGGCGAATGAACTGTCGAAGAGGCACAAGGTTCATGTGTTCAGTCGGGGATGGGGCGAAGATTACAGCGAATATGCGGAGGTTTTCGACGGAATTCCGATTAAGAGGATCAATACTCCGCCTCCGCAAAAGAGATTCCCTGACACATATATAGACGACCGGGTTGCATTGAGTTTCTGCGACTTCCTACAAGACTTGAAACCAGACATGATTCATATGCAACATTGCATCGGCCTAGGCATGTCACTTCTTGAGGTTTCCACCGAGAGAAGAATACCAATTCTACTCTTCCTTCACGATTTCTATCTCATGTGTCACAGGGTTTTCTTACTGAAACCCGATGGGCAATTATGCAATGGGCCAAAAGGTCAAAGATACTGCGCAGATTGCATCTTGGCATTCGATCACTCGCTAAGCGAGGGGAAGGCTCGCGAGTTGGGTTTGATGAGATACCACTATGTCCAAAGTCTGCTATCGAATGTCAATCAAATCCTTGCGCCCTCTGAATTCGTCAAGGAAACGTTCCAAGCAAACTTCCCTATGATTCGCAAAATAACAGTGTGCCCTCTGGGACTGGATCTGAGCCTCAGAGAAGGCTTTGAGAAGAAGGAATCGAGAAGATTGAGGTTCGGATACATCGGGCAAAGCTACCCATATAAAGGTGTCCACGCGTTGGTTGAGGCGTTCAAGGGCCTCGGAGCAAAGGACGTGGAACTGCGAATCCATGGAGGTGGCGAACCGGACTACGTAGGTTCGCTGCGCAAAGATGCCTCGAACGCGAATATTCTGTTCTTTGGTCCGTACGGGCATGACGAACTTGGCAGGATACTGTCCGAGATCGATGTCTTCGTTATGCCATCCACATGTCATGAGAGCTTCTCCTTCACAATTAGAGAAGCCCTCTCCGCTGGCATTCCTGTCATGGTTTCAAATGTCAGAGCCCAGGCTGACGCAATCACCGAAGGGTTCAACGGGCTACACTTCAAGAGCGGAGACCCAGACGATCTGAGAAAGAAGCTTCAACGCATCATGGAAGAACCAGGCCTACTCACAAGATTGAGCAACAACGCGAAGAAGACTCCAATCCCGAGAATTCGTAAGCAGGCAGAGCAGCTGGAAGGCCTGTACAGGGAGCTAGTTGAGCGAAGGCGAAAGACAGGGCCGGTAAGAGTGGAGCAGATATTTCCGTCAGGTCGTCCTCTCTTCAACATTCTCACATACGTCAGAAACCTAGAGAGAACCAAGCGAAACCTAGAGAGAACCAAGCGAAACCTAGAGACTGCCGCTGAGGAATTGAATCGTGTGAGAGTAGATCTTTCTCACCGACTTTCTGAGCGAGAGTCAAGGATAGGGGCGTTGGAGTCAGAAAAAGCCAACCTGACGGAAGAATTGAATCGTGTGAGAGTAGAGCTTTCTGAGCGAGAATCGAGGATCAACTCACTGGAGGGCGAGATCGGGACATTGCAGGGCAACATCGCGACATTGCGGAGCGAGCTGATGGGCATCAATGAACAGCTTAGCGCTATCAAGCATAGTTTCGGCTATAGGCTCATGAGAGCCTACGCATCAAGGATCGATAACCTTCTCCCAGATGGCACTCGTCGAGGCGAGCTACGGAAGATAGTGGTCTCCAGCCTTAGAGTAGCTGCAGAGGAAGGATTACGATCACTTCTAAGCCAAGCTTGGCTAAAGATCAGGAAGCGAGAGCTCAGGGTAATCGAGCCTGTTACAACCGTGCCTATGGCTGTCGGCGAGCAACTTCCTCAACCTAGCGCATTGTCAGAGCAAGTGTTGAAGGAGAGGCTGAGCTTCTTTCTATCTCAGCCTTCCTCGAAGCTGGTGTTCCCGCGGTTCCATGAGTGCATCGTGAGCATCGTGGTACCGACATTCAACAGGGCCGAGTACCTATATCATTCCCTTGAGAGCATCATGGCTTATGCTGATGTTCCCTTTGAACTCATCGTGGTCGATGATTCTTCATATGATGAAACACCGCGATTGCTGGAAAAGCTTGAGAACGTTCAGGTTGTTAGGAACCGGGTGAATCTGGAGTTCATAAGAAGCAGCAATAAGGGAGCGGGCCTAGCGAAGGGACGCTACATCCTATTCCTCAACAACGACGTGACTCTCACCTCGCAGGGGCTTTCCACTCTAGTTGCGACCATGGAGAAGTACCCTGAATGCGGAGCAGTTGGAGCGAAACTGGTTCGCCCCGACGGAACATTGCAGGAAGCAGGATCCATAGTCTGGCGGGACGGGTCAGCATCAGGATACGGACGAAACAGCAACCCGCGAAACCCCGAATATAGCTATCTCCGAGAAGTCGACTACTGTTCAGCAGCCTGTCTGCTTGTTCGAGCTGAGCTTTTTCAGAGGCTAGGAGGATTCGATGAGCTCTATCTCCCTGCCTACTATGAAGATTCCGATGTATGCTTTGGCATGAGACAACTTGGCTTCAAGGTGGTTTTTCAGCCTGAAGTAACAGTTCTACACCATGAATTCGGAAGTCGATCGTTTGAACGTGCAGAGGCACTATGCCAAGCAAATAGGCCGAAGTTTAGGAAGAAGTGGGAGGCAATCCTCCAGGAGCAACATCCTTACGGCGAAGTCCTGCAAGCACGCGATAGGCGCCAAGGGAAACGTGTTCTGGTAATCGATGACCAAGTCCCAGAGCCTCGTCTTGGTATAGGACTTCCCCGAGCCCGCCAGATGATCGGATTTCTCTCTAAACTAGGTTACGTTGTGACCTTCATGCCCTTAATCAACCAGACCCAATGGCAGCCTACCACGCGAGAATTGCAGCAGTTGGGAATCGAGGTCTTCTATGGCGAGAGCTTCAGCCCCGAGGAGTTGCTTCGAAACAGGTCAGGATACTATAGCATCGTCATCATCAGCCGACCTCACAACGCGAAAAGGGCTCTAAGCCTCACGCGCCAGTATTATCCAAACGCCCTCATCATCTACGATGCTGAGGCACTGTTCTGCATGCGAGAGATCTTGAAAGCGGAGATAGACGGACGCAGCCTGAGTGAAACGGAGAGGAGGACACTGCTGAGCGAAGAGCTGAATCTGATGAAGGAAGCTGACCTAGTCATTACAGTCTCAGAGGCTGAGAGAGAAACCATTCTGAAAGAAGTAGGTCACCTTGACATAAAAGTATGGGGACACACCCACGATTTACATGTGCCGGCCACACCATTCTCGAAGAGGAAAGACATACTGTTCGTCGGTTCTTTCACTCACGGACATCCCCCGAACACCGACGCCGTGCTATACTTTGCCACTGAGCTGTTCCCTAAGATCCGTGAGAAGCTGCCAGAATGCCGTTTCATCGTTGTCGGCTCTTCGCCTCCTGAGCCTGTCCGTAGGCTTGCTTCGCCCCAGGTTATCGTCACTGGATATGTCGAAGACTTGAGAGAGTATTACGAGAAATGCCGCGTCTTTGTTGTGCCCCTTCGATTCGGCGCAGGCCTCAACTACAAGCTCACCGAAGCTATGAGCTACGGAATTCCTTCAGTGATCTCACCTCTCGCGGCACAAGGTCTCGCCCCTCAGAACGAAAAACATATGCTGATCGCTCGGAACGACGAGGAGTTCATTGAGAAAACCATCCAACTGTATACAGACGACGCTCTCTGGCATCAAGTCCAGCAAGGAGCTCAACACTACATCAACGATAATTGCTCGCCCCAGACGACGAAGAAGAAGCTCGCTGAGATTCTCAGCCGCAAACCAAAGGGATTGGCGGTTGCTTGAACACTGAGGGCTACGGGTTCTGGGGAGATGAGAGATGGGCGCTTCCAAGATCCTGAAGAAGTTAGCCTCTCTACTATTCCCCGGTGGAACTCGAAGAAGAGAGATTCTTGAACTCTTCTCCTTGGCCGTGTCAATCACCATCAACGAAGGGCCCGGTAGCCTAGTCAAAGCCGTAGCCCAGCGATACCTAAAGCGAAAGAGAGCGTTTCACACGCTCGGCCCTAACAAGCAGTATCAGATGTGGCTGGAATACAACCGGCTTACAGACAGGATTACTACAGCTATGAGTGAGGAGATCGCTGGATTTCGATATGGCCCCAGGATTAGCGTAGTGATGCCGGTTCACAATGCGGATGACAAATGGCTCGAGACGGCAGTGAACTCACTAATCCGACAAGTCTATACTAATTGGGAACTCTGCTTAGCTTTAGACACATCTACAGAGAAGCATCTGAGACGGATTCTAGAGGAGTATCAGAGCAAAGACATCCGAGTGAAGGTGACTGGCCTGGGGGCCAACGCCGGGGTCGCAGCCGTACTGAATGACGCAGTATCATCGGCGACAGGGGAGTTCGTTGCGCTTCTATGTCCCTGTGACGAACTCACCCCCAACGCCCTGTATGAAGTCGCTAAGCTTCTAAATGAACGTCCTGAAGTAGACTACGTCTACACTGACGAGGATCAGATAGATGTAAGTGGGCGTAGAGTTGAACCGTTCTTCAAGCCTGACTGGTCACCTGACCTCCTTCTCTCTACGAACTATGTAGGCCACCTCAGCGTCGTCAGAAAGAGCCTCCTGTATGAAGTAGAGGGCTTCCGTTCGGGATTAGACGGAAGCGAACAGTACGATCTAATACTGAGGGTTGTTGAGAAAACCAGCAAGATTGCGCACATCGCCAAACCCCTCTACAGCCGACGAATACTTCCCGATTCAGAAACAACCGTAAAAGAGGAATTGGCCAAGAAGGCGTTGCAAGATGCGTTGAGCCGCCGTGGGATCAAAGGTGAGATCTTAGACGGATACGGCGGACACTACCGAGCGAAATATGATCTATCAGGCGGCCCTCTCGTGAGCATAATAGTTCCCACGAAAGACCATATCAATTTGCTGAGGCGTTGCATAGACAGCATAGAGTCAAAGACAACATACAAAGAATATGAGATAATAATTGTAGACAACAACAGTACTGAGCCTGAAACATTATCCTACCTAAGCTCCTTGAAGCATAGAGTCCTAAGGTTCAACGAAAGCTACAACTTCTCAAAGATCAACAACTTCGCTGCTAGAGAGGCGAGAGGAGACCACCTGGTATTCTTGAACAATGATACGGAGGTCATCGAACCAGAATGGCTCGAGGCGATGCTTGAGCATTCACAGAGACCTGAAGTTGGAGCAGTCGGAGCGCTCCTAATCTTTCCTTGCGGTAAGCATGCAAGCCAGGAAGAAACTATCCAACATGCGGGAGTGGTCCTAGGGATCTGCGGAGTCGCAGGCCACGCGTTCAGAAACCTGCCTGTCAACCATGCCAACTACTTTGATCTACACAAAGTGACTCGCAACTGCAGCGCAGTAACATTCGCGTGTGCGATGATGAGAAAGAGCCTGTATGAAGAGTTCAATGGCCTGAACGAGGACATACCAATCTCATTCAACGACATAGACCTATGCCTTCGCATCCGTGAAAAGGGATACTTGATAGTGTTTACTCCTTATGCTCGTCTCTACCATTATGAATGCGCGACTAGAGGGCGACTACATCCACCAGAAGATGAGACTTCCACATTGAATCGTTGGTCGAATAGCATCTTGGAAGGCGACCCCTACTACAATCCGAATCTAACCTTTCTGAGGGAGGACTTCTCATTGGCGCCGAAGTCCTTCGACGTAAGGGCGCTAGCCATATTGCTTGAAGTCTATCACTCAAGGTTCGACCTGCAAAAAGCATATCCAGAGGTCATGGATGGCAATCATCAAAAGTTGATCGACTGGGCTGCTGAATCCGGAGTCACCGTCGACGGCGCAAGATACCTGCTCAGACCGTATCATGCATGGTACGTAGAGAACTCTTCGAAGAAAGTCAAACCTATTGCCACAATCCTCAAATTGTATAATGTTGACTCCCATCTACAAAGGTTGTTTCCTGAAGTGTTGAAGCAGGACCACAGGCGGCTGATGGCATGGGTCTCGAAGATAAAGGAGACGGACTGTCAACGCAACCCCGCGCTAAAGTGCCTGCTACCATACATGTCTATCTATAGAAAACATACTCTACCTAATTAGAACGGTGTTCGACTAATCTCAAGTAGGTAGGGGTTTCAAGTGGCGCGAAGACTCAAAGCAGCGTATGTATTGGCTCTGAGCTCACTGCTCTGCTTTGTTGCATACTTTGCCATGACGTCTCTCTCATCTCCATATCCCATCCGAATTGCTGGAGGTCCGATTATGATGGAGCTTGTTGAACCGGAATCAGGCACGGTTCTTAAGGACACGGTGCCCTTCAGGGTCAAGATTGTCTCTGGCGATCCAAGAATCATCAAGGGGGTTAGGCTAGAGGTCAGTCAGAATGATGTGGTGAAGATCGGGCCGCTTGATATGTGGCACATCCATTCAGCTCCTCCACATGCTGAAGACTTCTGGTACATCTCAACTGATCTATCGAAGGTTCTGGCCGGGAGATATGAGGTGAGGATCTCAGCGTATGATAATGAAGGCAAGATCGTTGGAGAGCTCGGTTTGGACGTGGATGTGGGCCAGAGCGCCAGCACTTATGAGAACAGAGAATGGCTAGGCTGGCTTGGCGGGATGTTGGCAGTCGTCGCTGCAGTCGCTAACTGGCGGAGAATCTGAATCATCGGTAGAAGATAGCAGCTGGTGTTGGCAGACGGACCCGAGGCAAGCTTGATAGAGCACAGAACGATTGTTTTTTCGTGTCAGACAAAGGTTCTTACGACTATTCGCGGATACTTCCGTCGGAAGGAGCTGTGCTTTGTCCAAGTTTTCAGCCTTGGTTGTACTTGTCTTGGCAACTGCAGCAACGTTCTTTGTGCCCATAGAAGGGGCAGAGGGCCCTTCTACCTTGTCTGGGACCCTGAACATAATTCTAGGTGATACAGAGAAAGGCGAGGCGTCTCAGGTCTACTACTTGTATACGAGTTTGGGAGAACGCGTCCAGATCTATCCAACTGGGCCTGTTCCACTCAGCTACTCGAGAAGGGAAGTAGTAGTCACTGGCACGGTAGTTCAGCTGGTTGATAGAAAGACGATCAATGCGACAGCTATCTCTGTGGTAGGCGGAGCAGCTGTTTCTCCTGTGGTCTCGGGAACAAGAAAGATGGCGATGTTACTTTTGAAATACAGTGATTCAGCGGCATACATACCTAACGATGCGGCTTACTATTCGAATCTCATGAACCCGACCACCAATTCGGTGAATGCGTTCTATCGTGAAGAATCCTATGGACTGTTAGGCATCCAGGCAGATGTCTATGGCTGGTATACTCTTCCAAGACCTCGAAGCTACTATGTCTACGGAACCCTCTCAACATGCGGCGTCTATTTTGACAGGCTTGGGAATGACGGAGTTGCTGTCGCTGACCCATACGTGTATTTTCCTCAGTACGATGACGTAAGCTTCGTCATGAACGACTACTTGGACTGCTGTGCATGGGGTGGAAGTGACACAATATACGCTGACGGCGTGGTCAAGAGCTATGGCACAACGTGGGAGCCTCCGTGGGCTCAGAATGTTGGGGTCTACGCCCACGAGACCGGCCACTCCATAGGCTGTCCGCACACGGGATTTGTTGGAGGAAATACGTATGATTCGATCTGGGATGTGGAGAGCGGGGGGACCGACTTCAATCCTAAGCTACGTGGCAACTACTACTCTGTTGCCAAGGGCCAGATAGTCAATCTCTACTCCTATGATCCGTGTCATCACATCGCCTATCACAAGATCATGTTAGGCTGGATCGACGGGTATTACTCAGACGTCAATACTGGAACTGCGACAACTGTGACTCTGAATGCGCTGGCTGGCTCGCGCACCGCCTCCATGGCAGCCAAGGTCCGCATCTCCGGGCAGAACCCGTCCAAGAGATACTTCGTGGTTGAGGCGAGAACCAAAATCAACTATGACCAATGGCTACCCGCAGAAGGTGTCATTATTCATTCGGTTGATGAAGATCGTGTCGTAACAGGAGTTGGCGGTTCGGAGAATGTTCCGGCCTATCCGATCGATTCAACACCTGGGACCTCGACGCTTGATGATGCTCAATGGGCTGTCGGAACAACGTACAGCAATGCCGCTTACGGGCTGAGTATCAGCATACTTTCCAAGGCCGGCAACTCGTATCAAGTGGGGATTGTGAATGGTGCAACATATGTCACGATTACTGCCACCACAACGACTACGTCAACAACGGCTTCGACATCAACTAGCTATGGTTCCATAAGCACCGTCTCAACCCAGCAGTCTATCACTACAACCAAGTCGATCCTTCCGACAACCACCTTGAACTTTACGACTACGATAGTATCAGGACCGAGTTCAACAACATCCACTTTGAAGGTAACCCTGTCATCTACCTCAACCTCTTATTCGACAACCACTTTAGCCTCATCTGGAGCTTCCACCACCACCAGTACAGAACTCTCCAAGACAGGTACGATCACCAGTACTCAATTCTCCACCTATACAACAACGGTCGGGAGTACCGTCCGCGTCAGCATCGTGGTTCAACGCACATTGATTGAGCAATTCATCGAGAAGATCGTGACCACTTTTCTCCAATGGTTCAATGAGGTTGTTAAAGTCAGTCAAAGCCTCTTTCCTCCTGGAACCGTAGTCAACGCAGTTGTTAAGGTTGAGCCTGGACTCGGCAGCACTGTTGGAGCAGTGTTCGCTGGGTCGGATCCTGTAGGTTTCATGTTGACGGGCAACATATACGATGACTCTGGAATGCTGGGTATGTATGCGCACAGAAGCCCTCCGAAGATTCTCTTCCCGAAGACAGATACGAGTAGGGTTCTGCCGACCGGGCAATTGATGTGGTCAGGTTACTCGCATCTGGTCACGGTTGGTGGGCGAGCGGCAAACCCCACAACCAAGTACTATGAGGATAATGGTTTGGCGCCGCTCAGGGCGGTGGTGAACTTGAATGGAACCGTCTCGATCTTGCGCGGCAGTACGCTTCAGCTGAATGTGCAGTTATCATCAATCAGTCAGAGCAACGACTACTTCATCATGCAGGTTCTATCGGACGGAACGCATAAGATTGTGATCCTGTGGGGATTGCAGCAGTGGGGAACATATGCCAGCGGAGTATACTTCGACGGTAAGTATCCGGACATGGCCTCGCTCACATACGGCTGGTACATAGTGCGCTGGCAAGACTTGAACGGCAACGGGGTACCGGATTACATAACAGAATTCACAACAGTAGCAAGCGGAAGCTAGAAAGAGCCGGATCTGTAGGGTAATATTAGTGTGCTGCATTCTGGCGCCATAGTAGTGACCATACGGACTTCCGTTCCGAAAAGAACTGCAGCGACTATGGGGTGCAACTTGTTTGGAGAAGGCTGCGGTCTTTCCTGACAAGTCCTTCGCATTGAATCATCACAACCTAGGTTCCACCTGCGACCACTGTGAACTCTCTTGGGCAGTCTGGGAAACCGTTACTGTTCAGATCCTGACAACGTACTATGTACCGACCAGATATGAGTGAGAAAAATTCACTCCCGGTTCTCCTTTTCGTCAGATATCTTGTTGGTCAGTAGTTTGCTGTAGGGATTCTGTTTTCTGTTGTTGACTCATTCTTGTTTCCAGATGACAACGCACTTCCGCCTATCTTCGACAGGTTGCTGCCTTCAAGACTTATTTTCCGCCTAGCTATCCAGAGGTGATCGGGATAGTTTCAGACACCTAGGCCCGTTACTCAGAGTCAGGAACGTGACAGCACGTTGTACATGACCATTGTGGCCGCGATAAAGACAGCTGAACCTGTCACCTTTCTTCTCTTGCGACGGGGCATGCGAAGGCAATTGGCCTATGCTTCTAGAGGGATGATCATGAGAAAGGACTCTGACCACTATCATCAGGCTCTACTTCCCAGATATTCCGGAGGCTCAATTCTGTGAAGGGCAGTTTGGTTGTGACATCCCTACTCATTCTTCTGGCTGGTAGTGCTGCAGCGGAAACGGTTCGCCTTCGGGCTTTTCGAAATAACGAGGTTGTATCAACCAACAAGGTTCTGTACAGTTCGGCTGAACCGATAACGATACGATTTGCGAAGCCTATCTTGTCCAAAGATCCAATCAATCAGACGTATGACTGGTTGGATATTGAAGATTGTAACAGTCGCATTTCCGAATATGGTCACCCAGCATTGCCAGTGAGGACAGTCACCTTCAGGCTGAACGTAGGATTGACTATATCAAACGTCGACGTAAGAGTTGTGAATGCTTCGCTTGGAGGTGTCTACAAGGTATGCCCTGCATTACGCCCCGTGGTTGTGGGCAAGAGTGGAGGAGGGCTAACAGCTCCAGACCCTGCCATCTATGGCAGTAGCGGGTTATACCCTGGAAAATGGAGTGAGTATGTTATTCGAATTGGACTTGATCCTGATTCAGGTCAACGGATACAGTATGTGACAGTAGCTCTGTATCCTGTTCAGTATGTTCCGGCTCTAGGAAAACTCATACTATGTGAGCAGGCTGCCGTAGACATACAGCATGAAGACACTCCCCGAGCTTATGCAGCATCCACGTACAATCTGCTGATAATCACCTCACCCACGTTACAGCCGTGGGCTTCTGATCTTGCTTCTTACCGGACATCTATGGGAGTAAACACGGTGGTGGCAACGACCGATTACATATACAGAGCTTATTCTGGTGTGGACAACCCCGAGAAGATCAGAAACTATGTCAAAGCGGCAGTGAGTAGTTCGGGTATACAGTATCTGCTAATCTTTGGTGACCATGATCAAGTGCCTGCCAGACTTGCCTACATCCCAGATGCCGATGATAGTGACGGCGATCTAGTCGAGACTGATCTCTACTACGCCGACTTACAGTACACTTGGAATGAGAATGGCGACGACAGATGGGGAGAACTCCGTCCCATTGGCGGAGACAGCGTCGATGGCGTACCTGATCTTTACATTGGGAGGTTACCTGCAAGCACCACTACTGAAGCCTCGAACCTGGTGTACAAGATCAAACAATATGAACAGAACGTTAGCCCGTCGAGCTCTTGGTTCAAGAGGTTCCTTCTATTAGGAAGCGGCGCCGATGGAGAAGCTCTCAAGAACTACGTAGCGGGCAACTGTCTTCCAGCAGGCTTGTGGTTCTCTGCCACAAAGTTGTATGAGTCACAGGGCACTCTCACAGTCCCGAACGCAGTAGCCCAAATCAACAATGGATACGGTTTCGTGAATTTTGCGGGGCACGGCAATCCTGATTCATGGGGGTTCAGCGAGACCAAGAGCTACACCTCTAAAGATGCGTCTGGCCAGACAAACGAATTCATGCTTCCTTTGATCTCTGCCACGGCCTGCTCCACGTCAAGGTTTTCAGACTACGATTGCTTAGGAGAGCAGTTTCTCCTGAACCCGAACGGAGGCGCAATAGCGTACTTCGGCGCGACAAGAATCGCTTGGTCCTATGAGTCTGCCCTCATCACTAACGGGCTCGCAGGGGAGATGGACTGGAGATTCTTCCAAGCTTATTGTGATGGCTACAGGAGAATTGGGCAGATTTGGTTGCGGGCAGTGAGCCAGTATGTGGCTGCTCATGGCATACACACACCATTGCTTCTGCTCCCAGCTACAAATTGTTATCTTGACTGGAAGACTGTCGCGGATTACTCAAGCCCATTCGGCGACCCAACTCTAACCATAGGAGGAACTACCTTCAATTTCTGGATAAGCAACACGCGCGGGATTGCAGTGACTCAGGGAGGTTCAGACTCAAATACGATTACGGTTACTTGGATTAGTGGAATGTGCCCGACTGTTGCTTTAACAGCATCTGGGCTACCCTCAGGTGCCGCTGCTTCGTTCAATCCTCCTTCCGGTAGTCCAACTTTCACGAGCATATGCACTATCGGCACTCTGCAATCCACGCCTACAGGACTGTATACGATAACTGTGACTGGTTCTGGAGGCGGGTTAGCACGAACAACCACATTCACACTAACCATCAGGCAAGGCACAACGGTGAGAACGACCGTTACCACAACTAGTACGACCTCATCAACCTCGTCTAATTATGGTTCTACAAGCGTTCTCACATCTCAGCGATCCATGATGACGACTGCAACAACTTCCGTATCCACAGTCCATATGGCAACCACATGCACTAGGTATTCTGGAAGCATCTCCACCACGTATAATACTAGGGCTACTCTCTACTCAACCTCAACCTCACTGTCGACTACCACGTTAACTTCATCAGGAGCATCCACCGATCTTGTTACGCAGCTTTCTCGGACTGGAACAACCCCAGTCACTCAGATCTCCACTTCTGTTTGGACATCTGGAAACACAGTGTACGTGAATATCATTGATCAACGCATATTCATCGAGCAGTTCCTTGAAAGCATCATCTCCGCCATAACCAGTTGGACTAATGAGCTTACTCAAGTATTCCAGAATGTCTTCCTGAATACGACGGTGAGAGACACGACTGTGAGGGTTGAACCTGCTCCGAAACTCGGTGAAACCGTTGGAACCCTCTTCTTATCAACGTCCAGCTTGGGCTTCATGAACACAGGCAACATATACGATGATTCAGGGATAGGCTTCATCTATGGACATAGGAATCCACCGAAGGTTCTGTTCACGAAAGCTGACGGTTTTAGGGTCCTGTCGACCGGGCAGCCAACATGGCTAGACTATGGGCATCTGGTCACGGTTGGTGGACGTGCGGCAAACCCGACAATCAAGTATTATGAGGATCAAGGCTTGGCGCCACTCAGATATGCTGGAACAGCAACCAACGTTACAATAGTGAACGGCACAGGGGGAGTCAAACTGAACATTCCATTGTCTTCAATCAACCAAGGCAACGACTATTTTGCCATAGAAGTTATCTCAGATGGAACCCATAAGGTCATAATCATGTGGGGCATTGCTCAGTGGGGCACATATGCAGCAGGTGTCTACTTCGACGGTAAGTATCCGGACATGGCCTCGCTCACATACAGCTGGTACATAATTCGCTGGCAAGACCTCAACAGCAACGGCATACCAGACTACCCGACCGAATTCGGGGAAATAGCAAGTGGAACTTAGCACATCTTGGCTCGCTCCTGCAGTACGAATAGATCTTCTTCATCTCCGCCTGCCTTCTTCTGAAGACCCCTGAGCCCGTCCTTTGGAAGGCCGTTAGCATCGATGACGTAGCCACGTATGGCGGTACGCTCTTTACTGTCGCTAGTAAGGCTTTTTCAGAAGTCGCTACGGGTTATGGTTTCAAGTATTGATATTGTGTTGCTTCTTCGTGCTTGCTTTCTGAGAGCCTCCATCTGAACCTTAGTATGCCTCAGAATCGCCCTTACATCATCCTTGTCCTTCAAAGCCCGCTCTCTTGGAACAGTTGCCTTTATCATCCGTAGCTTTGCCAGAATCAAATCCCCAGGTGTCTGATAGAAAGAGGGCAATCCTAAGATGCTCCCAGCCTTCTTCTCAAGCTTCGTGCTAGAGAGTATGATATCGACTGCGAAGGGGCTCTTGGTGTCCCTGACCGTGACAATTCTGCAACTTGATCTTAGGGCCGCATCTATTCTTCGTCTGTCAACCTCTAGCCCCACGATCTTTAAGGCGGATATGAGTCGGGTCGAGATTCTTTTCGAGCGGCTTCGGCCACGATATCTATGTCCATTGTTGTGCGAGGCGTACCATAGTATCTTGCTGCCAAAGCCCCAGTGAACATGTAATCAAGTCTGAGGGAGTTGAAGACAGTAACGATTCTTCTGACTAGTTCTTCGAAACTCTGCAGTTTCTAGACCTCACGCATTCGATGTCTCCCATGCATGATTCTCTCTCGAACCAGTTCCAGAAGCTCCTCCTTCTTGACCTTTGGGTTCTTGTCTCTCACAGCATCGGAGGATATGCGTACACAGGCGTCTGACATGTTAATAGCAAGGTTGACCCTTTTCTCTGCAAGACTTCTTTCCTTCTCTTTCTGTGTGACCTTAGGCAACTCCACCAGCCGAGTCTTCCAGCAATTTGGAAGTTCACTATAAGCTAAAAACGCTTCCGTTCCTTTGGCTGACCACACAGCTCCACAAGCGATTGCTTCGCATGGAACTAGAACCTAAACAGTGACGGAATGCAGCAATCAAGCGAGATCGCTGTGGTCGTAAGCGGAGCTTAATGCACCTAGCCTGCTAGCGCGAATTCTTTCAGTAAGAGCTCTATCCAATTCTCGTCGCTCCTCAGGTTGAAGCTTTAGGCTGTGTCAGAGTGAGAGCCAAGGCGAGAAATTCTCAGGAGCGGGAGAGGAAGAGGGAAGTTGAACTCCTCGTAGACATCGGTGCCATTTACTCAGTAGTTCCGGGCAAGATTCTTGAGGGCCTGAGAATTGGACACCGGAGCCTGCGGAAGATCAAGTTGGCTGATGGACGTGTCATCGAAAGATGTCTTGGAGTCGTGGAGGTTGAGGTGAAGGGCAAGGCCGCCCACAGCACGGCAGTTTTTGGCAAAGACGATGACGCAGCAGTCCTAGGGGGGCGACAATGGTTTCAAGCCCGTGCGTTTCGGGAGACACATGGTCATTGGCATCAAAGAGGGAGATAGAGGCGAATAGCTTTTGAGCATTCCTGAACTCGATTTTCTCTATCGTTTGAGAAGAGAGGTCTGACAGCACGCTCCCAAAGACAGTGCTACCCCTTTTGGAAGATGATTATGGATGTCTACGAAAGGGAATGGCTGTGTAAACACTGCCGTGAAAAAGGTGAACGCTATGGAGCGCGTAAACGTCAATTGACTGAACATGGGCGACGCCAAAAGGAACGTCAAAACCGCAACAGTGAGCCGAGATCCGATAGGCCACTGGCCCACACCTACGCACCCATATTTATTTGATCCTGCACGTGCTTAAGTAACGATGCTAGGTCGACGCCGTTCGTCAGTACTACACGCCTCAGAGAGAAAGGCCCCATGGGTTTCGCCAAGTTGTACCCGGAACAAGCGCAAACAACGACGAAGACGAAGATTCAAACATCAATTGCGACCAGCTTGAAAACCTCGGTCGAAATGACGGCATCGGGCCTACGCTCAAATGATCTCCCTCTACTTAGCAGCGATATCTGGGATTGAGCAATTGAGAACAATTGAGAAGCAGGAATCTCAAGAACTTAATCGAGGAGAGTGTCAACAAGAGCTTATCCTATCTGTTCAAACAGTAAGTCGAGTGGTTGTTGGTTTTTCATGATATTCACTTCGAGGCTGCCTCGTGTGGGTTTGAGAAGGCTGCTATTGCTGATTGCTACTGCATTTGGCGTCCTTTGGTTTGCTGTCGAGGGAACATCAGCACTTGGTCTTCTGATATGTCTTTTCAACAATCGCGCTGTCTCCAATATGTTGATTCGATGCGTATTGGATCTGAGTTTCCAGCTCTTCCGTCTGGCCTCCCCCTTGACCGTTCCATTGTTGGCTTCACTCCTGTTCGGCTCGATTCTGGCTCCGCTTTTCGCGTGTTTGAGAAGGCTCTCCAGAAGGAAGAAGGCAGAATGGCGTTGGCAAGAAGCATGTTGGACCATATGCGACAGATCTCAGTTACTTCATCGTGCTCTTCTTGTTTCTTTGCTGGGCATCCTAGTGGTTGAGACTTTGCTCTTGACTCTGGTTGGAGCCGATCTTGTTGCAGTGGATGACTCGTATTATGTTGGTCGTCTGGAGGAGATGGCTGATCCAATCGCCGCACGGAACGTTCTCATTTCAAATCCACACCGGGTCTATCTTCTTATTCTCTATTTGTTGAGGGGGGCTCTCGGTCTGCCGCTGATCCTCACGGTGAAGCTAGGAGCAGTTCTGCTCGTCCCTTTCCTATCAGGATGCGTCTACCTATTCGTAGCGTCTGGGACGAATAGCAGATCCTTAGCAATCCTATCGTCAATCTTCTCTGCAATATCAGTTCAAGTGAGCGTTGGCCTGATGTCCGGGATCTACTCGAATTGGCTAGCGTTTGCCTTGCTTCATGCGTTCTACTGTGTTCTTACGAAGGCTTTGAAGCGCTTGTCAACAAAGCTGATCCTCTCCATCTTTCTCCTCTCTCTGCTAATAATGTTGACCCATGTTTGGACATGGTGGGTTGTTATGGGTTCTCTGGCTCTCAACCAGCTTATCTCACTCATATGTTCTTTGGGAGAACATGACAGCTCGAGGGCTGACCCAGTGGTCGGGAGGACGCTTCTCTGTGTTCTAGTTTCAGCGATACCTATGCTGGTGATACTGGGGGCTGGAGGCCTTGAATTGTATCTTGTGCCGAACGGCATTCTTTCATTTCTGGCGGTCGAGAACTGTCTGAGGATAGCAGAGACATTGGCTGAAGTTTTGAAGCTCTATGTAAGAGGTTTCCTGATTGTGCCCGCTGTTTATTTTCTCTCTCTTCTCAGCCTTCTATCTTTTCATAAGGTGAGAAGCATCTTTGGGAGGGTCCTCGGGTCGTGGATCGGATCCGTCTCTGCGTTTGCTCTCTTCGCTTGGCCTTGGTATGAGTGGCGTGTACTGTATCTTTTTCCCTTTCACGTAGCGTCTGCCGTCGGAACCGTAACAGTGCTGGGAGTCTTTGACCGCTACTTTGGGCTTAGGGATGAGTATGCAAGATATGTGAAGGCTCTCTTCCTTGGGGCGTTGATATTGATGTTATTGAACTACTTGTTGAGATGTATAGGTGCCCTGCTTGGCTTCCCCATCTAGGGCCTCGTGATTTTGATCCCAAAAGGACTTGTTTGGCTGTGACAGACAGACACATCATTATTTAAATAGCTTCTATGGGTGTAGCCGGGTCGATGCTTTGAGACGAAGTGAACGTTTCTGGTTGTGTGTGGTCTTCCTCGGTCCGATGCTCATGGCACTAGTTCTACCCCATGTTCTCAAGGACCTGTCTGCTGCATCAACATACTTGAACCCGGAGCTTGTCAAGCTCGATGGCGTAAGCTGGTATTGGTATCATCAAATGGGAAGCAGAAGTCGAATCCTTGTGATAATGATAGGAGGGGGAATAGTGCTCACAAATGGCGAAGGAGTCATAGTAAAGGGGAGTTACCTATTGCCTTTCTATTACAATGGCTTTGATGTTCTTTCGATTGCGTCGAATTACATGGCTCAGGATCTCTACTATTGGTATGGTAAGAGCACTTGGGTTCATGGCGCAGCCATGTGGGCCAGAAGCCAAGGGTACACAGTTCATGCGATGGGGGCCTCGGCAGGTTCAGCCATATTGGCAAACATGGCCACTGATAGTAGATATCGTGATGATTTTGCTACAGTGATTCTCGTCAGTCTAGTGACGGCTAGATTCGTTAATGCCCCTTCAACCGTGACCTTGCCGACACTTGTGATCATGGGAGCAAGAGAGGCCTCAGGCCTTTTGACTGCAAGGCTATATTATGAAGCGATCTCCTCCACAAGGAAAGAGTTTCACATAATCGATACAGACCACTCTGGCGCTGCGATGTCACCTGAGACATTCCAAATAGCTTCAAGATGGCTGGTGGGTTAGGGAGCAACTCACCTTTCATAGATCCCACGAGGTCTCCCTTGGACAATTCGAGCAATCTGAGCCAACGGAAAGGCAGCTCGGTGGAAATATTTGTAAGTCCGTGTGTCCAGTCGTAGCTGGAGAATGGAGAAGGTTCCAGCATGGGCACCGGCGCTGCGCTCCGAGGAAGATTTATTGTGATCTTGCTCTGCGGCAGCCTGGTAGCGATCGCTCTAATCGTTCCGGAGGCCAGGTCACATGTTGAAGGAGCTGTCGTAACATCATACAAGGCGCTTGTCCCTGTTGTTGTGGATGGAAGGTGGACAACGCCTCATGAGTGGAACGACACAGTCGAGCAGATAGCGCTTCTAGCAGGAACCTTCCCCAAGATGGTAACGGGCGCATATGTGAGACTGAAACATGATGCACTGTCCCTCTATGTCCTCATCGACTTCGTTCTGGACACGCGTATCGATCCTGCGAACGACACTTATCTCCATCCTGATGCCGGATGGGTTTTCTTGGACACGGCGCATGAGGGTTCAGCCTGGCCAAACCTAGACGACTACACGGTCATATTGGCGTGGTACAACACAACTTGTCCCGAACTCGCGGTCTTTCGAGGAGATGGAAGAGACTGGATCCCTCTGAAGGAGATTCCGCGCGGCCTAACGGCTGCTTCCTCAACAAACGCAACATATAGTCCCCGAACTCAACGCCCACACCTGATTTACGAGTTCGCGATTCCTCTAAGCCTTTTTCCCTCTGGAGTTGAGACAGCAGGGGTAGGGTTTATGGCGGTTGACCATGCCACAGTTCAAGGCTCCGGCTATCCAGTTGGCTTCACCTTTCCCTATCCTCTTCTTCCTAAACCAACACCGGACAAGTTCGCCGATTTGGTTTTTTCAGCGGTCCCAGTTCCCGAACTTTCCTCAGTTCCTCTTGCTGCCTTGATCGCCCTCGTAGCAACCACTCTGATACCTAGACGCCGACCAGTCATAAGATGTCTTAGGAAGAGCATTTGACCTAACCGGAACCACGAATCCGAATAAGTAGGCCTTGACGGAAACGTATGAAGATATCAGACGAAATCCGTGTGGTTGTTGATTTTTGTGGAATCTCCCAAAGAAACCTTGGAGACGCACCTAGTGCCGCAGATTTCTACAATGATGCTTAGTACCATGGCTCCACTATGTCTTGCGGTGGCTTCCATGAAAAGGCTCATTACGCCGGGATGTGGTTTTCTATTTGAGAGTGGCCAGTCAGATGGGCTATGTTTACGTTGACATTCTCTTGAAGGGAAAGTCTTCGATGAGTATCAGGGCGCTTGTGGATACTAGATCGGCTTATCTGGTGTTGACGCCAGATCTCGTCTCCCAACTTGGTCTTCATGAGACGCCTTACGAAGTGGAGCTGACTCTGGCAGATAGAAGGAAGGTGAAGACAAGACTATACTTGGCTGAGGTTGAGGTTAAGGATAGAAGAGGACCAGCCTTTGTGGCAGCGGTAGATGTTCCATCTCC
>Ga0209725_1000264_pt1 | contig 32168 bp, 27 predicted proteins | sample I18A1metaG_FD_184145 | JGI IMG/M metagenome (GOLD analysis project Ga0209725, IMG submission 184145) | Lake sediment bacterial and archeal communities from Gulf of Boni, Indonesia to study Microbial Dark Matter (Phase II) - ​I18A1 metaG... | ecosystem: Environmental > Aquatic > Freshwater > Lake...
CTCCAGAATCGCGCTGATCGCGGCCTTGAGACGAGCAAGGCCGACGCTTTCGGATTCCATGCTCACCTCGATGCGGCGCGCCGGGAAAGTGTGGCGATAGAGGGGGTCGTAGTAACGCAACATCAGTTCTCGCACCAGATCCTCCCACGCGCCGCGCTCCAGAAGAGCGAGCATCTCCTCGACGACCTGCCGCCCGCAACGCTCCTTAAGCCCGCGCAAAGGGACGGCGAACTGCGCGCGCAGACTGTCGCGGGCAGGGTAGTCGGCCAGAATGTTGCGGATCCGGGCATCCAGCGGCGCTTCGATCCAGATCGACACTTCCTCCTGCAGCGCCCGGTGCAGGCGCAAAGGCAGCGCCACCCGGCCGATGTGCCGGCTCTCGCCTTCCGTCAGCGCATATCCGTCCGGGGAGATGCGGCGCAGGGCATCCCACAGCAACGCCTCGAACATCCGCTGGGTCGGCTGCGGCGGCAGGCCGAGATAACCGAAGGCACTGCCGCGATGGTTGGCCAGCCCCTCAAGGTCGAGAACCGGCGAGCCTTCGGCGGCCAGCCGCCTGAGCAGAGCCGTCTTGCCGACCCCGGTCAGCCCGCGCAGCACCAGCAGCCGTCCCCACTCCCCGCGCTCGAAAAAGTCGCAGACCAGGGAGCGAAAGACCTTGTGCCCGCCCTGCAGCTGGCGGGCCGGGATTCCGGCCAGCTCGAGAAACTGGGTCAGGGCCCGACTGCGCATCCCCCCGCGCCAGCAAAAGACCACCACCGGCAACCCGGGCGGACGCTGAGCATCGACTGCGGCCAAAAGCGCCGGAATCTTCGGCGCCACGATCTCGACACCGCGCAGGCGTGCGACCTGCCGTCCCACCTGCTTGTACAGGGTGCCGATTTCGGCACGCTCGGCATCGTCGAGGACCGGGACATTGATCGCCCCGGGGATGGTCGCCTCGGCATATTCCGCCGGGCTGCGCGCATCAACCAGCAGGGCGCCGCGGTCACGCAGCGCCAGGGCACGCTCGAGTGAAATCAACAGTTCGGTCATCGGCTCCTCGGCAAGGCATCGCAGCGGTTATACACGTGAAGCGATTGGCGAGGCAACTGCCGGCACGGCAAAAGCAACGGGCCGGCAAAAGCCGGCCCGAAAAACTCGCGAACACGCAGGCGCGCCGTCAATAGGCGCAGGGTCTTGTCCCCGCCTCCGCGGCGAGGGTGGCGCAGAAGCCTTCTGAAAGGAGGGTCTGCTGCTGGTCGAGAACCCGGCTCAAGTCCGTCTGGGTCAGCATCCCGGCAGGCTGCCCCTGGTCATTGACCACGACCAGGCGCCGGATCGCATGATCGCGCATCTGGTCAAACGCCTTGCGGGGCGCCAGGGCCCTTGTGGTGGTCAGTACCGGGGATGACATCACGTCCCTCAGCGGCAGGTTGGCCAGGTCCGCTCCGGAGGCGATCAGGCGCACGGCATCACGCTCGGTGAAGATTCCGACCGGCAGCAGATCCTCGACCACCACCACGCCGCTGATGGCATGCGCCGCCATCAGCGCCAGCGCCTGCCGGACCGGAGCCTGCGGCGGCAACTGCCAGACCTTGCTCGACATCAGCTCCGAGATATCCGCCGTCTGGGCGAACAGCTCCGCGGCCAGGGCGCGGACCAGATCGGTCTGGGTGAAGATTCCATCCATCTCCAGGTCGGCGCCGAGCACCACCAGGTGGCGAATCTTCTCGTCACGGAAGATCCGGTAGGCCTCCCTGAGGGTGGTGCCGCCGCTGACGGCCAGCACCGGTTTGCTCATGACCTCGCGCAGGCGCAGATTCGGGTCGCTGATCACCCAGTTCGCGGCAAAGACCACGTCACGTTCGGTGAGGATCCCGACCGGCTCGTCCTTGAAGAGCACGACGATACAGCTGATGCGCCGGGCGCTCATCAGCCGGAACGCATCCATCACCAGCGCATCGATATCGATGGAGATCACCGGCCGTGAGGCCAACATGCCGATCGTGGTGAGCATAAGTCCCCGCAGGGCGAAGGCCACGCCGCGTAATTACGTAGCGCTCCCCGCAAAAAACCGCCAATTCGCCTGAAGTCCGCAGAAAAAACCTCAACTGCGGGAATTTATGCAAGTTTAATTCCTGAACGGGGCCCTTCAGGGGAGAGGGGCTTTTGCACCTCCCGTCAGCCAGCGCGCCAGGTTGTCGGCCAGCTGCCGGTTGCTCCCCGCCAGGAAGCGGTTCTGGAAAACGGCGTCGTCACCGAACACCGCGTAACGCCCCTGACCGCTGGCACCGGCGACCAGCACGGCGAAGGGCTGCATGGCGTCGCCCTGGCCATAGGTGCGGTCACGGTTGAGATCGACCCAGGAGTGGGCCGACGTCTTGGCCAGCACTTCGGTCACCGGCGCCGTCGGCTGCAGGGCCCAGGCGCCGTAGAGGGAAAAGTCGTCGAGCCCGGCCGTCAGTGGGTGCTTGGCCAGGTCGGTCACCTTGAAATCAAGCGGGTTGTCACCGATGACGTTGGCCTTCTCGCTGATCACCCCGTTGGAGAAAGCCACTTCCAGCGCCTGCAGCAGGCCGTCGAGCGGCGGGGCGATATGCAGCATGACCGCAAGTCCGCCGCCGCGGGCGAGAAACGCCTGGATCGTGGTGATCTCTTCGGGGCGGATCGGCTGGAAGGGGCCGGAAACCACCAGGGCGTCCACCCCGTTGAGGGCGTTGGCATCCAGGGGCTCCCGGGTCGTCCGCAGTTCATAGCCGGCCGCCGTGAAGGCCGCCCCCAGGCCGGAGAGATCGAGGGGCTCGTTGCCGCCCACCTTGAACTGCTGGGCATGGCCTTCGTCGAAAAGCACGACCGGCCCGGCAAGCGCCAGTTGCGGAACCATCAGGAGGAAGCCAAGGATCAGGACCGCTGTCATTCTGCCCATAATTAACTCCATTTCCGGTAAGAATTATGTTGTTTGTCGGCCAATACTACCCAAGTCCCGCGCGAAAAGCAATGGCCACCGGCGCCGCGCATGGCCCCCAGGCAGCCCTGTCGCCCTCTTCCCGGACAAATACGCGCAGGGAGGGAATCTTCCTCCCTGGTTCTGATGGCGAAAAAAGCAAGACGCATTCCGAAAAATGTGCTATGAATGGCGCGCTTGAGCTAGCAGCGAATTATTTATCGGTGGAGGTGGCGGAAGATGGACCAGAGCGAACTGCAGCAGGCGATCAAGGCAGCCATCCAGACGGAAAAGGATGCCATGGATTACTACAAATACGGCGCCGAGCGCATGGCCGACGACAAGGCCCGCGCCACCTTCGAACTGCTGGCCCGGGAAGAATACCAGCATGCCGAGTCGTTTTACCGCATCTACCCGGGGGGCGACATCCCCTCCTTCGAGACGTTCATGGCCGCGCCGCCCGACACCGCCTCGTCTTGGTGGAAACTGCTGCAAAATCTGCTGGGGCAGGATTTTGACGAGCGCAAGGCCCTGGAGCAGGCCATCGAGCAGGAAGAAGCGCTGGAAAAGGAGCTGCGCGCCATGGCCGCCAGGATCAGCGACCCCGAAGTGGCGCGCGTCTATCTGGCCAACGCCAGTTCCACCCACCATCACCTCGAGGTGATCGAGGAAGAGTATCGCGCCATGTTCGGCATGGGCGGCTAGGCCAAAGGATTAAAAAACCACTTGCATCTCCCGGCAAGGAACGCTAGGATCCCTTCCATAGTGTTCCTGTCAAGTTAACCCACAAGATCTTGTGGGTTCCGGAGGTCACCATGCAAAGATGCAAGCAGTGCGGCAAATCGTATACAGCAGCCTGCCGGCAGTGCCATGCGCCGCGCCAGCGCAGCCGCTAGCTGCACCGGCAGCCTCTGCCCCTCGCCAAGAAAAAGGGCGGCTCGTTTGAGCCGCCCTTTTTCTCATTCCTCCCCCGGCCAACGTTTCCTGATCAAGCGATGGTTTCGGCCAGCAGCGAGATGGTATGGGCCGCGCGCACCCGTTTCTCCTGCTTGTCGAGACCGCCGCTGATCTGCAGCAGACAGCCCGGGCAATCCATCGCCACGCAGGAGGCCCCGCAGCGGTCGATATCCATCACCTTGTCATCGAGGATGCGCCGGGCGATGTCGGGGTGGCTGGTGAAGGAGTAGGAACCGCCGAAGCCGCAGCAGCGATCGCTGTGGGGCATCTCCACCAGCTCGCGGCCGGAAGCGGAGAGCAGCTGGCGCGGTTCTTGCCAGACCCCGGCGCCGCGCTTGAGATGGCAGGAATCATGGTAGGCGACCGTCCCGGGGAAAGCACGCCCGGCCAGCGCCTTGCCACCGTCACACTTCTCGACGATGAAGCGCGAGATGTCGAGAGTGATGGCGGAGAGCCGCTCGGCTTTCTCCGCCCAGCGTGGCTGGTCGCGCAGCAGCTCCACAAAGTCGCGCTGCAGCGCCATGGTGCAGGTCGGGCAGGTGGTCACCACGAAATCAGGGGTCTCGGCCAGCAGGGCGGCGACATTCTGCGCGGCGAGGGCGGTGGCGGTCTCGCGGTCGCCGGAATAGAGCGCCGGCACGCCGCAGCAGTTCTGCTCCGTCGGCAAGCTCACGGTCACGCCGAGGTGATTGAGCACCTTGACCAGGTCGCGTCCCAGCTCCGGGTAGACGAAGTCGTTGAGGCAACCGGCAAAGAACGCCACCTTGTAGCGGGGCGCCGCGACCTTCTGGGCGAGAGCGGGCCACTGGTCGCGCAGCGGCCGGTCGGCGATCGCCGGCAGGGAGCGCCACTCGGTGAGCCCGGCAAAGAACAGCGGCAGGTGGCGGATGGTGCGCTCGCCGCGGGTGACCGGCTTCTGCAGCAGGCTGGCGGCGCGGATCATGGTGTGGAACAGGGCGCGGTTGCGCATGATGCGCTTGAAGACCAGCGCCTTGCCGGCGCCGACCCCCTCCTCTTCGCCGAGCACTTCGCGCAGATGGAGGATGATGCTTTCCAGGTCGATCTTGCTCGGGCACACGGCCACGCAGGCACGGCAGCCGATGCAGGCGCGCACCAGTTCGGCGGCATTCTCCAGGCCGTGAAAGAAGGCGGTGAGGATGATGCCGATGGCGCTGATGTAGATGTGGCCGAAGACGTGGCCGCCCACCGTCTGGTAGACCGGGCAGACGTTGGCGCAGGCGCCGCACTTGATGCAGCGCAGCGCCTCCTTGCAGTGCGGTGATTCGGCCAGGGCGCTGCGGCCGTTGTCGAGCAGGACGATGTGCAACTCCTTCTGCGCATCGCCGCACGGCACCGCGCCGCGGATCCAGGTGACGTAGGAGGTGATCAGCTGGCCGGTGGCGTTCTTCGGCAGGACGTCGATGACCTTGTGAGCGTCCTCCAGCGTCGGCACCAGCTTCTCGATCCCCACCAGGGCCACGTGAATCTTCGGCAGGGTGGTGACCAGGCGGGCGTTCCCCTCGTTGGTCACCAGGGCGATGCCGCCGGTCTCGGCCACGGCCACGTTGGCCCCGGAAATCCCCATGTCGGCATCGAGATACCCCTGGCGCAGCTGCTCGCGGGCCAACTGCACCAGATGGGGGATGTCGGCCGGCTCGACCCGGCCGGTGACCTTGCCGAACAGCTCGGAGACTTCTTCCTTGGTCATGTGGATCGCCGGCATGACCATGTGGCTCGGCCGCTGCCCGGCCAACTGGATGATCCACTCGCCGAGATCGGTCTCCAGCGCCCTGACCCCCGCCTCCTCCAGGGCCCGGTTGAGGTGGATCTCCTCGCTGGCCATGCTCTTGCTCTTGGCCACCAGCTTCACGTTGCGCTGCCGCGCCAGGCTGACGATATAGGCGTTGGCCTCCTGCGCGGTCCGCGCCAGATGGACCGTGGCCCCGGCGGCCCGCGCGTTGCGGGAGAACTGGTTAATGTAGGCCTCGCGCCGTTCGCGGACCTCGTCCTTCATCGCCGCGATGGCCGTGCGCAGCGTCTCGAAATCCATGCCGGCAAAGGCCGCCTCGCGCGACAGCAGATAGGCGTCGGCAAAGCGGTGCAGCGTCTCCTGCAGGCGCGGGGTGGCCAGGGCCGCGTTGACACGCTGCAGGTATTGGCGGGAACGGGCTTTGGACATCGGAACCTCGGCAAACCAGAATTCAGAAGTCAGCAATCAGGGAGAAAGCACTGCACACTTTGGCCGCAGGATTCTGGATGCTGAATCCTGTCTCGCTTTGTCTTCCTGTCGCTTCAGCTCTCCATGACATCATCCGACAGCCCCTCGCACAGCAGGACGTGCAGTTCCTTCGGTCCGTGCACGCCGATGGTCAGGACCCGCTCGATGTCGGCGGTGCGGCTCGGCCCGGTGATGTAGGCAAGATATGCCTGCGGCAGCCGCTCGTGGAAGCGGCGCAACAGCGGCACCGCGGCGGTCGAGTCGGCCACGATCTTGCGCGGGTCGAGAAGAACGAAGTGCAGCGGGGGGAGAGTGGTGGCCAGGCGGAGTTCTTCGGCCGTGCTCTCCAGGACCACGGTGCCGGTGGCGGCGATGGCGAAATTGGCGCCGGTCAGCCCGGCTGCCGCCGTCGGGGCGTGGCTCCGAAAACCGGCCGCAACCACTTCGACCCCCGCGCCCCGCAGTCGCTCGACAAGCCCGGCCCGCATTAGGCTCGGGCAGGCGGGGAGGAGCAGGGGGCCGGCAAGGCGCGCGACCACGTAACCGACGGCCTGCTCCAGGGTAGCGCAGGGAACGGCGGCACCGCCGACTTTCTCCAAGGCACGGCAAAAGATCTCTGTCACCGGATCGCTCCCCATTCAGAATAGCCCGCTTCACTCACCGGCAGCCGCCCGCTCAGTACCCGTTCGCCGCCAGCCGCACTCCGGCCTTCCCCGCAGCCTTCACCTGGTACATGGCGGCATCGGCAGCGGTGAACAGTTCCTTGTAGCTCTCTCCGTGCTGCGGGTAGACGCTGATGCCGATGCTGGCGCTCACCTGCACCTGGCCGTCGGCGAGCGCAATCGGGTTTTCCACGGCGGCCAAAATCTTCTCGGCGACCACGACGGCGTCCTCCGGCCTGTCGATCTCCGGCAACAGTGCGGTGAACTCGTCGCCGCCGAAACGCGCCACGGTATCCTCGGCCCGCAGCACCCCCTGCAGGCGGCCGGCGATCTCGATCAGCAGCTGATCCCCGGCGGCATGACCGTGTTTGTCGTTGACCTCCTTGAATCCGTCCAGATCGAGGACGATCAGGGCCAGGGGATAGCCTTCGCGCTTGGCGCGCTGCAAACCGGTTTTGGTGCGGTCGGAAAACAGCACCCGGTTGGCCAGTCCGGTCAGGGGGTCATGAAACGCCAGATAGCGGATGCGCTCTTCGTTGCTTTTGTTCAGACTGATGTCTTCGAGCGTGCCGATGTAATGGGAGATCTCGCCGTCGTCCCTGCGCAGGGAGGTAATGGAGAGCATGGCCGGAAAGACTTCACCGTTCTTGCGCCGGTTCCAGATCTCACCCCGCCAGCACCCGGCTGTGCTCAGCTGCCGCCACATCTCCGCATAAAACTCAGGGGGGTGGCGGTCCGACTTCATCAGATTGGCTTTGCGGCCGAGCGCTTCGCTCACAGGAAAGCCCGTGAGCATCTCGAACGCCGGGTTGGCCTGCAGGATGACCCCTTCCCGGTCGGTGATGATGATCGATTCGAGCGCGTTGTCAAAAACCGTGGCGGCGAGGAGCAAGGCCTCGTTGGCCTTGTAGAGCTGATCCGATTTGCTGTCGACCATCTGCTCAAGCGCATGGGTTATCTGCCGGTTCTTACCCAGAAGCAGATTGAATTTTTCCGCGAGCACCCCGATCTCGTCGTCCCCCAGGACCGGCAGCAGCGTAACGCCGTCGTCCCTGTCAGCAAGACCGATCACGGCACGGGCCATCCTGGTGATCCGGCGGGTGACATTGCGGTGGATGAACCAGACGAACAGGGCCAGACCGGCGACAAGGCAGGCGGCCAGCAGGAAAACCCCTTGCGAGGTCTTCTGCAGGCCGCCGAGGTGCAAAAGTCGGGTCAGTAAGCCAAAGAGGAGGGCAAGGAGCACACCGAGCAGGATAACCTTGCTATCTAGGGAGCGTTTAGCCATAAGTCCGTTCCGCAGCCGCCCGGCCTGTATCTTCAGCGCCGCTCTTCAGACAAGCGGCATCCCGGTTGATAGCTTACCACAGCAGTAACTTACGGCAATCTCCGCAGGCTTCAGCAACGGCCCGGCTAAGGCAGGGTAATCCCGGCGAGCACGAACTTGTCGGTGACGTTGTTCTTGATCCAGCTCGGATCCCACCACTCGATGGGGTTGACCTGCTGCCCGGAAACCAGCACGTCGAAGTGCAGGTGGTCGCCGCCGGCCATCCCGGTTATGCCGGTCTTGCCGATGATCTGCCCCTTGCTCACCGTATCGCCGACCTTGACGTCGATCTGGCTGAGGTGGCCGTAGAGGCTTTGCAGGCCGAGGCCATGATCGATGATCACGCACTGGCCGTAGATGCCGAGGTCCGCGGCGTACACCACGCTGCCGGCGTTGGCGGCCGGCACCGGCGCCCGGGCCGTGGAAGCGAGATCGATGCCGAGGTGGGTCTGATGGTCGATAATCAGCCCGTTATGAAAATAGGTGCGCGGCTGGGCGAAGTAGCCTGGAACCGCCGCATTCGGCTGGCGCAGGAAGACCCCCGACCACAACGGCGCCGGCGCGCTCTTTTGACCGATCTCGAGCACCTTGGCGATATTCTCCTTGCGCAGGTCGCGATTGACCTTGAGAAACAATTCCAGCGGGTCGTCGATTTCGGGGAAGAACTGCTGGAAGTCGGGGACGATCTTGCTGGCCAGAAACTGCGGGGTGATATTGATCTTGTCGCTGGGGAACTTCACCGGCTTGAGGTGAAAGTAAAACCCGGTGCTGCGCTCGTTGCCGGCGCGGTCGATGGCCACGACTTTCGGGGCAAAGGCCGCCGCCTCCATGTTCCAGGGGAAGGCGAACAGCCCCACATAGCTTCCGGATTTCTGCCGGAAAGCCGGAAAGAGTTGATTGCCGACCTTGACCCCGGTGGTCACCGCCTCTTCGGAGAGGTTGTAGACCACCACGCCGACCCCGCCCTGGTTGAGATTGTGCTGAGCGGTCAGCAGGCTGATCTGCGGCGGCTGGTTATCAACCGCGAAACGTGCGCTCAGGGCAACGGCGTTCCCCTTGCCGAAGCGGATGCTGGCGTGATCGATGGCATACACCTGCAACTCCAGGTCCCCTTCCGTAAGCCCCTTGCCGAGAGACACGCTCTCGGTGACCGTCGCCGTGCCGGCGGGATAGTCGCGGCTGAACAGCTCGTTCGCCTGCCCCCCCTGAACGGCGACCACCCGCAGGGTGCAAAGGCCGGTGCCGCCGTCGGAGACGGTGATCGTCACCGGCTTGCGCGCGGAAACAAAGCCCTCGCCGGGGACAACCTGCACCTGCGGGGGAGAAAGGTCCCGCAGAAACCAATAGCCGCCCGACAGCAGGGCGGCCACCACCAGCAGCAGAAACAGACATCTTAACTTGTTCACGAGCAGATCATCCTTGGAGAGAATTAGCGAAAACGGTCGGCACTATAAAACAGCCCGGCAAAGGACGTAAAGACGCCAAGCCGTCATAAGTGCCGATTCGATGCATCGGCCCTGTACGGCCTGGCAGGTGAGAGTTCTTGGCGCTGGCTTCGTTGCTAGCGGTGGCTGGCGCGATAGCGCTTCAGCCAGACCTGCAAATCCTCCTCCTCGCGCTCCAGTTCAAAGGCATTGATCAGGCCGCGGCGCACGGCGACGGCCACCGCGCGGTTGCGCAGGTTGAAGGCATCGCCCACCTTGTCGGACTGGAACTGCTCGAGATCGAGTCCGAGCTTGCCGTAGAGGGAGTTGAGACGACTCTGCACGCCGCGCCGGGACAGGTAGCGGCGCTGGGCGATGAGGTTGTCGGTCAGTCCCAGGGAGATGTCGACCAGCGCCTCGTACTCGATGTCGGAGAGTGCCGTCTGGTGGCCGCCGGCTCGCCCCTGCACCTTGCGCACCTCGGGGTCAATCCAGCACTGGTCATCGAAAAGCACGGTGGTCAAGGCGTTTTCGATCCGCTCGCGGGCGTTCGACTTGAGGACGTAGCCGTAGACCGTCTCCGGCGGCACGATCTTGGCCAGCGCCCGCACGTACATCTCGTCCTTGTGCTGGCTCCAGAAGACGATGCGCGCCTCGGGCTTGCGCGCCCACAGGGCCTTGGCGAAGTCGATCCCGTTCATTTGCGGCATCTGGATATCGCTGATGACCAGCGGCGCCTCCTGAGCCAGCGCCAGTTCCAGGGCAACGATGCCGTTGGTCGCCCGCTCGACACGGCAGGGAGTCGGCCAGCTGTCGATGATTTGCTGCAGGAACTCGAAATCCTTGGGGTTGTCTTCAGCGACCACCAGGGGGATGACGGACATCTAAGACTCCTTGTTCAGAAACTGGGGAGGGAGAGCAGCAGTTCGAAGCGGGTGCCGGAAGAAAAGCGGGCCGGCCCCCAGCTGACCGTGGCCCCGATGGCCCGCGCCCGTTCGCGGATATTGTACAGCCCGCGCCCGCCGTTCACCCCGGGAAGGCGCGGCATGAAATCGAAACCGCGGCCGTTGTCTTCGACCGCCAGCAGCAGTTCGTTCCCCCGCCTCTCCAGCCCGACTTCGAGCTGGGTGGCCGCGGCATGACGCTGGACATTATGCACCGCTTCGACGGCGATCCGGTAGAGCGTGACCAGGGTGAGGCGGGGGAGACGCAGGTCACCGACCCCGACACCGGCCAGGAAGTGGAATTCCGGCAGATCACCGCGTTCGGTCAGCCGCTCCAGGTGAGCCTCGATGGCCGCCGGCAGGCCGAGAATGTCGAGGGTCTGCGGATGGAGGTCGTCCATGACCGCGCGCAGGTTGGTGGTGGCCCGCCGCAGATCCGACTCGATCGTCTGCACGGCTGCGGCGCAATAACCCTGGCAGGCCACATTGTCACCGAGCCGCTCGACCCCCCGCCGGACAGCCGCCAGATCGGCCAGCGTCTGGTCGTGGATATCCATGGCGATGCGCCGCCGTTCCTCTTCGGCGCCCTCCAGAAGTTTTTCGGCGGCCACGACGCGGATCAGCTGCTCGGTCATGCGGTTGATCGATACGGCCAGCCCGTCGAGCTCGTCGCGCACCACCGCCGGGGCCGGCGGCGGCACGAAATCGCCGCGGGTGATGCGCTCGGCGCTGTCGGAAAGGATATGGATACGGCGCAGGATGCGGCGGGCAAAGGCCAGAGACAACAGCACCCCGATCAGGATCGCGCTCCCCAGGACTAGGATGCCGACGAAGGTGGTGCGCTCCACCATGTCATCCATATCCTCGCCGTGCAGGTTGAGAATCGCCTGGCGCTGGGTGCTCAGCTCCTGGTTCAGGACTTTCAGCCGGGGCTGCAGCCGCTCCAGTTCCTTGTCGAAGACCTCCGGCTTCATCCCCAGTTGCGGGTTGAGGTCATCGACGATCTCGCGAAACTCGCTCACCCGCTGGCTGTCGACTAGGGCGCTGCCGGACAAACGCACGGCGGCACTGTCGAGGTAGCGATACAGCTCGCTGAGCTGCTTGATATGGTCGGGCTCGAACTCCGGAGCCCAGATCATCAGCTTGGAGAGGGCATGCATGCGCTGGGCGGCCAGATCCGCCTCGGCCATGACGATGAAGGTGTCGCGCAGGTCGCGGACCTTCTGGCGCTGCTGCGAAAGCTGCCAGTAGTTGAGCTGCAGGAAACCCAGCAGCAGCGTCATGATGAAGAGGACGACCGCCGGGGCCATGAGAATCTGGTGTTTGAGGGCGAGGCGCATAAGGGCGATCTTAGCACAGGTGCCGCGACCGGTCACCGTGCAAGCGCACAGTAATTCGTCAAGGGGACACTTCCATAGAAGGAAGTGTCCCCTTCATTCGTGGCTATTCGACCCGCAGCGTGGTGTAAAAGAGGGTGTCGCGGCGCTGGATCAAAAGGCGCAGCACCTTGCCCTTGCCCGTCTTGGCGGTCGCGACCTCGAAATCGCGCACCGCATCGATCGGCCGGCCGTTGACTTCGACCACCACATCGCCCTGGCGCAGGTTGGCACCGGCCGCCAGTTTCTCCGGGTCGATGGCGGTAATCACCACGCCGCGCGCCTTCTCATCGAGTTCATAGCGCCGGGCCAGCTCCGGCGTCAGCGGCGCCACGGTCAGTCCCAAATCGCCGCTGGCCGTACCCGCTGAGGCCCCTTCAGCATCGTCGTCGGCGAGCTTGCCGACCTCGACGGTCAGCTCCTTCTCCTTGCCCTCGCGGAAGACCACGACCTTGACGCTCTTGCCGACACGGGCGTTGGCCACCACCTTGGGCAGGTCGTTGCGCTCGTCGATCGCCTGGCCGTCGAAACTCAGGATCACGTCGCCGCGCTTGAGGCCGGCGCGCTCCGCCGGGGAGTCCTTGACCACTTCGCTGACCAGGACCCCGCGTGGACGGTCGAGTTCGAACGATTGCGCCAGCTCCTCGGACATCGGCTGCACCACGACGCCGAGCCAGCCGCGGGTCACCTTGCCGGCATCGCGCAATTGCGGAACGATCTGCTTGGCCATGTTGACCGGGATGGCGAAGCCGATCCCCTGGCCGTTGGGGACGATGGCCGTGTTGATGCCGATCACCTCCCCCCTGAGATTGAAAAGCGGTCCGCCGGAGTTGCCGGGATTGATCGAGGCGTCGGTCTGAATGAAGTCGTCGTAGGGACCGGCGCCGATGACCCGCCCCTTGGCGGAGACGATGCCGACGGTCACGGTCTGCTCCAGACCAAAGGGGTTGCCGATCGCCATCACCCACTCGCCGATCCTCACGGCGTCGCTGTTGCCGAGCTTGGCCACCGGCAAATCCTTGCCGGCCTCGATCTTGATCAGCGCCAGGTCGAGCTTGGGATCGAGGCCGCGCACCACCCCCTTGAACTGGCGGCCATCGGCCAGCTTGACCTGGATTTCGTCGGCGCCGTCGACGACGTGGTCATTGGTCAGGATATAGCCGTCGGCACTGATGATGAATCCCGTCCCCAGCGAACGCTCCTTGCGTGCGCGTTGCGGGATTTCGTTGAAGAAGCGCTCGAAGAACTCTTCGAACAGGTCGCCGCCGGGCTGGCGGGGACCGCGATGCATCGGCGAGCGCGGCTTGATGGTCTTGGCGGTACTGATGTTGACCACAGCCGGCCGGAGCTGTTCGGCCAGGGTGGCGAAGTCAGGGGGCTGGGCGGCAAGCAGCAGCCCGGGGAACAGCAGCATCAGCAAAAGCGACAAAAAAGGGCGCACGATCATGGCAAACCTCCCGAACAAAGTCCGGCACAATGTAGTAACGGTCAGCGCCACTGTCAATCGCCAGCGCCACAGGTGCCGACTGTGGAAAAGTGCAGCTTTTCCGGCGGAGGGCGATCAGGCCAGGAAGGCGGAGCGGGGCTTGTCTGCGGGCGGTCCCTCGATCGGCAGCAGGACGCTGAAGGTACTCCCCTTGTCGGGGATGGAGCTGACGCTGATCCGGCCGTCGTGGGCCTCGGCGATCACCTTGCAGATCGACAGGCCGAGCCCGGAGCCGCCGTCCATGCGGTTGCGCGCCTTGTCGACGCGGTAGAAGCGGTCAAAGATGAAGGGTTGGGCTTCGATCGGGATGCCGATCCCGCTGTCATGGACGTCGACCCGGGCCAGCGGCCCTTCGCGGTCAAGCACCAGATCGAGAGTGCCGCCGGCCGGGGTGTACTTGATGCCGTTGGCAATGAGGTTGAGGAAGAGCTGGCGCAGCCGCAGCTCGTCACCGACGATCTGCAGCTCCTCGTCGACCTCGATGCACAGGTTGACGGTGATCTGCTTGTTCTCGGCAAGAGTCTTCGCCTGCATGTAGAGGGCCAGGATCATGTCGCTCAGGCTGAAGCGCTTGACATCGAGGATCATCTCCCCGGACTCGCTCTTGGCCAGGGTCAACAGGTTTTCGATAATCCGCTCCATGCGATCGATCTCCTCGAGATTCGAGCGCAGCATGTCGCGAAACTCCTCGGGATTTTTGGCCCAACGCAGCGTCACCTCGGTCTCGCCGCGCAGGATGGTCAGGGGGGTGCGCAGCTCGTGGGAGGCGTCGCCGGAGAACTGGCGCATCTTGCGGAACGCATTGTCCAGACGCTCGAGCATCTGGTTGAAGGCCACCACCATCTGGTTGAGTTCATCGCGGTGGCGTGTCCCCGGCAGGCGCCGCCCGAGATTGTCGGCATTGATCGAGCGGGCGGCGTTGGTCATGTCGACGATCGGCGCCACCAGGCGATCGGCGAGGAACCAGCAGCCGAGACAGAGCCAGAAGATACTGAACGGGCCGATCAGTGAATAGACCAGGCGCAACTCCCCCAGGGTCTTGTGGATCGGCGTGAGGTCCTGCCCGACCTGCACGACGCCTTCGAGGACCCCGTTGTATTTGACCGGGTAGGAGATCAGCCGCAGTTTGGTTTTATCGTGCAGGGTCAGCGTTTCGAGGTGGGGGTTGAGCCAGCGTACCTGCTGCATGGCCACCGCGCTGAACTCCATTTCGCCGATCAACAGGTTGTCGGTGGAGCAAAGCGGCTGCATGTTCCCCCCCCGGACCAGGATGAACGCATCCCAGTTGTTCTGGTGGGCGCGATCGTTGAGCTCGTTGCAATCGTGATCCACATGCGGATTCTGCAGATGCTTGACATGCAGATCACTGACCTGCTGGGCGATAGCCCGCAGGTCGTGATCCACCTTGTCGCGCAGGGTGCGCTCATAGTAGTGGTAGGCGAACAGGGCGCTGGCCGCCAGGATGACGCTCAGGGTAAGGATATACCAGAACGTCAGGCGGAAGCGGATCGAGTGCAGCAGGTGCATCGCCGGGCTGCTATTCGGCTTTCAGCATGTAGCCGACACCGCGCACCGTGTGCACCAGCTTGTTGGGGAAGTCCCGATCGACCTTCTTGCGCAGGTAGTTGACGTAGACGTCGATGATGTTGGTGAAGGAATCGAAGGTGTAGTCCCAGACATGCTCGGCGATCATGTTGCGCGTCAGGGTCTTCTCGGCGTTGCGCATGAAGTACTCGAGCAGCGCGTACTCCTTGGCGGTGAGATCGATCTCCTGGCCGGAGCGCCAGACGCGATGCGCGACCGGATCGAGGCGCAGGTCGGCATAGGTGATCTCGGCGCCGCGCTCCTGGGAACCGCGCCGCATCAGCGCCCGCACCCTGGCGAGCAGTTCGGCGAAGGCAAACGGTTTGGTCAGGTAGTCGTCGCTCCCCGAATCGAGGCCGGCAACGATATCCTCCACCGTGTCCTTGGCGGTCAGGCACAGGACCGGAGTGGCGATGTTGGCCGCCCGCAATTCGCGGATGGCGCCAAGGCCGTCCAGCTTCGGCAGCATGACGTCCATGAGGATCAGGTCGTAGCTGCTGGCCTTGGCCATCGCCACCCCTTCCTCACCGTCTCCGGCGAGATCGACCTGGAACCCTTCCCCCTCGAGCCCGCGCTGAATGAAACTGGCAACTTTTTTTTCATCTTCGACGACGAGAATGCGCATCTTTCTGACTCCTTTTCATGAGATCTTCAGCCCGGCGAACGCACTCCCGATCCGGGCTATTTGAGACGAAGTTTGACCAGCACCTCGTTGGCGGTTTCCTCGACCGCCTTGCCGGTCACGTTGATCACCACCCAGTGGTGGCGGCGGAAAATTTCCCGGGTGTGCTTGATCTCGGCCTCGATCTCCTCGAGATCGGAGTAGGCCGCCCGCGGATCCTGGCCGAGATTGCGCAACCGGGCCGCACGGATTTCAGCCAGGCGCTGCGGATCGATGACCAGGCCAGCGACCCGCTTCGGATCGATCTCGAACAGCTGCGGCGGCGGATCGATCCCCTTGACCAGCGGCACGTTGGCGACCTTCCAGCCGCGGTGGGCCAGGTAGATCGACAGCGGCGTCTTGCTGGTGCGCGATACGCCGGCCAGGACGATGTCGGCTTCGTGCAGGTTGCGCGGCTCCTGGCCGTCATCGTGCTTGATGCTGAATTCGATCGCCTCGACCCGGCGGAAATACGCGTCATCGACGCCGTGCAAAAGCCCCGGAATCTCCCCCGGCGAACGGCCGACATGCTGGGCGACCTTGAGCAGCAGCGGGGTCAGCAGATCGAAGCTCGACAGCCCCAGCCCGTCGCACTCTTCGTGAACCAGTTTCGCCAGTTCACGGTTGACGATGGTGTAAACCACCAGGGCCCGCTGCGCGAGCGCCTCGTCGAGCGCCTCGTACACCTGGGTTTTGGTGCGAACGTTGCTGATCCGGTGCAAGCGTACCGGTTTGTCGCGAAACTGGGTGAGAGCGGCCATGACCATCTTCTCCGCAGTTTCGCCGGTCGCGTCGGAAAGCAGGTAGATCGGCGGAAACGTGGTCATTGCCAACCCTCATGAAAATTCTTTTCGATTGTAGCATGCGTTAATGAAAATACAAGCAAAAATGACAAAAGACTCGCATTTGCACCGGATTGGCCCGGAAACTGCGACGATTCAGCGCTGGCATTCCCTTGACAGCAGGCTATGATCATCAGGCAAACTATTGTATTCATCCTTGCAAGGGAGCATCGACTTGATTCCGCTTCGCCGGCACATCCTGGCACTGGCCGTCGTCCTCTGCCTGCGGCTCGCCCTCCCCCCGGGGGCCGGCGCCGACGATGCGTACATCGCCTACCCGCCCCTCCCCGCCGATGCCAGCGCCATCACGGTCTACGACCGGCATGGCCGCTTCGCCGGCCGCATTCTCCCTGAAGAGCGCTACTGGGTCCCCCTTGAACGCATTCCGCGCATGCTGCAGAACGCGGTGATCGCCGTAGAGGACGCGCGTTTTTACGAACACGGCGGCATCGACCTGCGCGGCATTGCCCGGGCGGTCGTCAAGAACGTCGCCAAGGGGCGGCTGGCCGAAGGCGGCTCGACCATCACCCAGCAACTGGTCAAGAACAAGCATCTCTCCGCGGAAAAGACCCTCGATCGCAAGGTCCAGGAAGGGCTGCTGGCGCTAGAGTACGAGAAGAAATACACCAAGGCCCAGATTCTGGAGATGTACTTCAACGAGATCTATTTCGGCAACGGCGCCTGGGGAATCGCCCAGGCGGCCAGGCTCTATTTCGACAAGACCCCGGAGACGCTGACCGAGGCCGAGTGCGCCACCCTGGCCGGGGTGCCGAAAAACCCGGGCCGCTACCATCCGCTGGGAGAAGCCGGCGAGGTTGCGGCCCGCCGCCGCCTGGTGCTGAAGCGCATGGCGGAGTTGCAGATGATCACCCCGGCCGAGGAGCAGCGCCTGCTGCGGCAGCCGGTCAAGGCGGTCCCTCCCGGTGAAGCGCCGCAGTATCTCGCCCACCTGCGCCGCAAGCTGATCGACTGGTACGGCCAGCAGGCCATCGAGCGGGGGGGGCTGGAGATCACCGCCGCCCTCGATCTCGACCTGCAGAAGCTGGCGGAGCAGGCCTTGGGCGCGCGCGGGGCAAAACTCCCTGATGGCCTGCAGGGGGCGCTTCTCTGCCTCGACCCGCACAGCGGCGACGTACTGGCCTTTGCCGGCAGCATCGACTTTGCCAAGAGCAGTTACAATCGCGCCTTTTTCGCCCAGCGCCAGCCGGGCTCGGCTATCAAGCCGTTGATCTATGCGGCGGCCATCGAACAGGGGGCGACCGCCAGCGACCGCTGGGATGACGCGCCGGTGGCCTATCCCCGCGGCGACGGACGCAGCTGGACGCCGCACAACTACCGCAACGAACTGCTTGGCACCCTCTCCCTGCGCGAGGCCCTGGCCCATTCCAACAACGTCATCACCGTCAAACTCCTGGATGCCATCGGTGTCGGCGACTTCGTTGCCTTTGCCAAACGGCTGGGGTTGCCGCTGCGCACGCCCAACGACCTGTCGCTGGCCCTGGGAACCGATGAAGTCACCCTTCACGATCTAACCCTGGCCTACGCACCGCTGGCCAACGGCGGTCTGCTGCCTGCGGCGCGAACCATCCTGCGCCTGCGCGACCGCCACCGCAACGTCGGGGCCGACCTGCCTGTCGAAGCGATCCCGGTCCTGTCGCCAGATGCGGCCTACATCACCACCCGCATGCTGCAGGACGTATTGACCGCCGGAACCGCCAAGGGGCTGTTCCGCTTTGCCGCGGAACGACCGATGGCCGGCAAGACCGGCACCACCGACGATTATCGCGACGCCTGGTTCATCGGCTATACCCCGCAGCTGGTCACCGGCGTCTGGCTGGGCCATGACACGCCCCAGCCCGAAGGGCGGGGGTTCACCGGCGGCGCGGCGGCCGCCCCGGTCTGGGAGCGCTTCATGCGCCAGGCTTTGGCCAAGCTGCCGCCTGTCGATTTTTCACAACCGGAAACGGTCGTCACGGCAACGATCGATCCCCTGACCGGCTTCCTCGCCACGGTCAGCTGCCCGGCGCCGCGAACCGAGTTCTATGTCCAGGGGACCGCGCCGCTGACCGCCTGCCCTGAGCACCCCGGCGCCCCCCTCGAAGGGTTGACAACCGTTCCTTTATCAGGGAAAGAAGAATAGCCGTCATATCTCTATGGAGGAAATCCCATGCCCAGTTTTGATGTTGTCTCCAAGGTCGACATGCAGGAGGTCGACAATGCCGTCAACCAGGCGCGCAAGGAGATCGAGCAGCGCTACGATTTCAAGGGAACGCACAACGAGATCAACCAGGAGAAGGACGCCCTGGTGATCCTCGCCGCCGACGACTACAAGCTCGCCGCTGTCGTCGACGTCCTCAAGGGGAAGCTGGTGCGTCGCGGCATCTCCCCCAAGTGCCTCGACTTCGGCAAGAAGGAGCCCGCCTCCCACGGCGCCGTCCGTCAGCGTGTAACCATTGTCCAGGGGATCGACAAGGAGCGCGGCAAAGAGATCGTCAAGGTCATCAAGGAGAGCAAGCTCAAGGTGCAGGCGCAGATCATGGAAGACCAGGTGCGGGTCAGCGGCAAGCAGATCGACGACCTGCAGGAGGTCATCCAGCTGCTCAAGGGGGGCGATTACGGTATCGAGCTGCAGTTCGTGAACATGAGGTCGTGAGTTTGACCGTACTTGCCACCCTGCTGCGCATCGCTGCCCTGCTGTTGTGCGGCTACGTGGCGATCTGCCTGTTCCTCTGGTGGCGGCAGGAGGCGATGCTCTTCCTCCCCGAGCAGGCCCCCCTCGAGACGGTCCGCCGTGAGGCGCAGGCGAGCGGCTTTCGCCTCTGGCCGCAAGCGGATGGCTATCGGGCCCTTTTGGCCGAACCTCCCGGCGAGGCGGTGGGAACCTGCCTGGTCTGGCACGGCAATGCCGGCTCGGCCCGCCAGCGCGACTACCTGGCGGCACCGTTGCTGAAAGCGGGCTGGCGGGTGATGGTGGCCGAATACCCCGGTTACGGAGCGCGGAGTGCGGGGAGCCTGCGCGAAGCGGCGTTGCTGGCCGAGGCCAGGGAACTGGCCAGAGAGGTCCGGCAGCGCTTCGCCGGACCGCTGGTCGTTATCGGTGAATCGCTCGGCGCGGCAGTGGCGGCCGGAGTCGCCGGCAACCCGGCGCTGGCGGTGGATGGGGTGCTGCTCCTCACCCCGTGGCGCGAACTGGCCGGCCCAGCCCGTCATCACTACCCCTGGCTACCGGTCACCCTGCTCCTGCGCGACCGCTTCGACAACGCTGCCGCGCTCGCCACTTTCCGCGGCCCCGTCCTAATCGTGACCGCCGGAGCCGACGAAATCATCCCCTCCAGCGACGGGCGGCGCCTCTATCGGGCGCTGCCGACTCCGAGCAGGCGCCTGCACGAGATCCCCGGCGCCCGGCACAACGACTGGCTCGAGCGGACCACGCAAGAAAGCTGGCGGGAATGGCTGGCATTCGTCAGCCAGGGACGCTGACCGTCATTCCTTCTGGCAGTCGCTGCGCCAGCAGCAGAACATCTCGGCGCACTGCTGGCGCCAGTCGGCCCCGTAGCAGGGGTTGTTCCCTTCCGCTTGCTGAATCCTTTGAATCAGTTCCATCTTGCGCAGCCGGCTGACATTCCCCACCCCGACAGCGGCCGCCCTTTCGCGAATTTCCTGCATGTTCATTGCCCGCACCTCCTTTGTACCTTTATCGTCTGCGTCATGGACAACGCCCGTTCAAGTGAAGCAGCCGCTTGGGATTTGTCAAGGACAGCGGACTCCGCTACCGCCTGGAAATCTCGCCTTCCGGCAGGGATAAGCTTTGGCGGTGATTGCATTACGCGCGCGGGCTGTTAATCTGTTGACGGACTTCTCCCTCTCCAGGGAATATTCCTATCCTACTGACGGAGGCTCGACGATGAAAGGGAACGACAAGCTGATTGCGGAGTTGAATGCCCGCCTGAGCGAGGAACTGGGGGCGATCAGCCAGTACTTCGTCCATGCGGAGATGTGCGAGAACTGGGGCTACGACACCCTGGCCACGGCCATCAAGAAACGCTCGATCCAGGAGATGAAGCACGCCGAGAAACTGATCGAGCGCATTCTCTTTCTCGAAGGCAAGCCGGTCCTGACCAAACTCGGGCCCGTCACCATCGGCAAGAAGGTCGAAGAGATGCACAAAAAAGACTGGAACGCCGAGGCCGACGCCATCAAAAAATACAATGATACCATCAAACTGGCAGCCGAGGTCGGCGACAACAACACCAAGGCGCTCCTGGAAGCGATCCTCAAGGAAGAGGAAGAACATATCGATTGGCTGGAAGAGCAGCAGGACCAGATCGAACAGATCGGCATCCAGATCTATCTGGCCGAAAAGATCGGCTGAACAGATCGGTAACCGGAAGAAGCCGCCCCCGGCAGAGGAACGTCTGCCGGGGGCGGCTTTTGCTCCGCACGCTCCACGGGAAACACCGACCCTCTCCCCGGTGACAAGCGTCACGTTCAGTCCCTGCCAATTGCGGCGGTCAAACCTAATACATGACTAAATTAGTTATCTATGTTATTATGATCTTGTCCGGAACATGGGCGGGTTGGTGGAGGGGTTTGCCAACCGGAGCAGCATCTGATGAGGGACAGAAAGGAGTAAAGCCATGAAGGACAGGTTTTCCGAAGCCAGCTGGGAGCTTGAGGGGAAAAGCGCCTTTGTGTGTACCAGCTGTGAAACGATCTATGGCCACCCGACCATCGTGCATCTCGACACCACCAGCGGCGAGGGGCGCGATTTCGATCTGGGCGGAAAGGGCACCGATTGTATTCTGAACTGCGATCCGGCGCCGTTTGGCGATTGAAGGCGGCAGGACGCAGCGAGGTGGGGAGGTGGATGGCAAGTTAGCGAAAAGAGAGTGAAGAGTCTTTTTGCATGTAACGAGAGGAGTGGTGTATGGTGCCCGAAGGGTGGAGTTTATCCACCCTTCTTCATGTCCGGGAGTTCAAACCTGCATGCTCAACTTTGACGAACTGGAAAAAGGCTTTACCGAAGAGGAAGCGCTGGCCGAGGCCCGGCGCTGCCTGAAATGCAAGACCCCCTTGTGTGTCAAGGGGTGCCCGATCGACAACCGCATCCCCGAGATCATCGCCGCCATCGAGCAGAAGGACTATCGCACGGCGATCGACATCATCAACGAGAACAGCAACCTCGCCATCATCTGCGCCCGGGTCTGCCCGCACAACGATCAGTGCGAAGGGTCCTGCGTCCTCAGCAAAAAGGGGGAGGGGATCCGCATCAGCAAGCTGGAGCGCTTCCTGGCCGAGAAGGAGATGGAGCTGGCGCTGAACCGCCTGCGCGGCAAGGTGGCGGTGATCGGCTCCGGCCCGGCGGGGCTCTCCGTCGCCTCGATCCTCGCCAAGCAGAACTACCGGGTCACCGTGTTCGAGGCGCAAGGGAAGGCCGGCGGCGTCCTGCGCTACGGCATCCCCGAGTACCGCCTCCCCAAAGCGGTGGTCGACAAGCAGATCGAGATCGTGCGCAACCTCGGCGTGCGCATGGAGACCGGGGTGGTGATCGGTGAAGACCTGACCCTCGACCAGCTCTTTGCCATGGGCTACCAGGCGATCTTCATCGGCACCGGCACCGGCCTGGCCAAGAAGCTCGGCGTCGAGGGGGAACAGCTCTCCGGGGCGATGCAGGCGATCTACTTTCTGGAGACCGTCAGCCTGATTCGCGACGGCAGCCTGGCCAACCGCCCCTTCCCGGTCCTCCCCGGCGACCGCGTGGTGGTGGTCGGCGCCGGCAACGTCGCCGTCGATGCGACGCGCACCGCCCTGCGTCTGAAGGCCGCCTCGGTGCTGGCGGTCGACATCGTCCCGGAGAAGGAGCGCCGGGCCAGCGACAAGGAGTATGCCGAAGCTCTCCACGAGGGGGTGACGTTCCGCTTCGAGACCAGCGTGACACGCATCCACGGCGAAGAGACGGTCACCGGCGTCACCCTGCAGCACTTCGCCCGCCAGGTCACCGGGCGCGAAAGCGTCATCGTGCCCCTGCCCGGCACCGAGGAGTTCGTCCCCTGCGACAAGGTGATCATCGCCGTCGGCCAGAAGCCGTTCGCGCGCATCGTCTCGACCACCACCGGGATCAAGACCAACGACAAGGGGTACGTGATCACCGAGAACGAGCCGTACTATGGCATGACCACCCGCGCCGGGGTCTTCGCCGCCGGCGACGTGGTCCACGAGCCGCAGACGGTGATCCTGGCCATGCGCGAGGGTCGCCGCGTCGCCGAGGCGATCGACGCCTATCTGCAGGGCGGGTGATCCGGTGACGATGCCGTCCCTGCGCGCCTACCGCTTCGCCGTGCTGCTGATCGCCGCGATCGTCGCGGGTTCGGTCCTCGGCTGGGTTTCCCCGCAGCTTGCGTTTGCCCTCAAGCCGCTGGGCGACTTGTTTCTCAACCTGATCTTCATGGTGATCGTGCCATTGGTCTTCTTCTCGGTCGCGGCCAGCATCACCGCGACGCGGACCGCCAAGGTTTCCAGAATCACCTGGGTGATGCTCGCGGTCTTCCTTGCCACCAGCCTGGTTGCCGCCCTCGGCTCTCTTCTCTTCTTCCTGGTCGTCGCCCCCGACCCGGTGGGCAGTTTCCCCTTACCGGCGGCCGCGGCCGGTGCCGCAGCCCCGTCGCTGCTCGCCCAATTGGTGAGAACCGTCTCCGTGCCGAGTTTTGCCGAACTCCTTTCCCACAAGGCGATGCTGCCGCTGATGCTCTTCGCCGCCGCGTTCGGCCTGGCCACCCGCCAACTGGGCGAGCGGGGCGAACCGCTGGCCAGCGTCCTGCAAAGCGGCGCCGACGTTACCATTCGCCTGATCGACTACATCATGCTCTCCGCCCCGGTCGGCCTGTTCGCCTATTTCGCTGCCACCGTGGCCGAGACCGGGGCCGCCCTGGCCGATGCCTACCTGCGGCTCTTCACCGCCTACTACCTGTTCGGGACGGCCTATTTCGTCCTCGCCTTCTCGGCTTACGCCTGGCTTGCCGGCGGAAGTTCCGGAACCAGGCGTTTCTGGACACACATGCTCACCCCGTCGCTGACGGCGCTGGGCACCTGCTCGAGCATGGCAACCATGCCGGCCAATCTCGAAGCCGCCCCGAAGATGGGTGTCTCCCGCGAGGTCGGCAGCCTGGTGATCCCGGTCGGCGCGGTGCTTCACAAGGACGGCTCGGTGATCGGCGCGGTGGTCAAGTGCCTGTTCGCCATCAGCCTGTTCCGCCTCGAGCCGACCCCGACCGTGCTGATGGCGACCGTGGCCGTTTCCATCCTCGCCGCCATGGTGGTCAGCGCCATCCCCACCGGGGGGATGACCGCCGAGATGGTGATTCTTTCGGCCTTCGGCTTCGGCCCCGAGGCCCTGCCGCTCTTGGCCGTGATCAGCGTGATCATCGACCCGCTGGCGACCCTGCTCAACGCCACCGGAGACAACGCCGCCGCCCTGCTGGTCGACCGGGTGGTCGGCGGAGGCACCGCACCGGCGGATCCGGCGGGATGACGTGGCAGCCGTCCTCCTCATCCACCCGCCGGTCGCCAAGGGCTGCGAACCCCCGGCCGGCATCGCCCGCCTGGCCGGCACCCTGCGCACCGCAGGGGTGCCGTGCCAAACGCTCGACGCCAATCTCGAAGGACAGCTCTGGCTGCTGGGTCAAACCCCGGCGGCGAGCGACACCTGGACCCGCCGGTCCCTGAAGGGGCGCGACGACCACCTGGCCGCCCTGCGCGACCCGGCAACCTACCGCACCCCTGACCGTTACCGGCGTGCGGTCAGCGACCTGAACCGGCTGCTGGGCAAAGCGGGCGAACGCTCTGCTGCGAGCATTGGCCTGGCCGATTACCGGCAGACCGCCCTCTCCCCGCTGCGCAGCGCCGACCTGCTGGCTGCAGCCGCGCAGCCGGAGCGCAATCCGTTCTCCCCCTGGTTCGCTCCCCGCCTGCCCGAACTGCTCGACGGGGTGACGGTCGTCGGCCTCTCCCTCAACTATCTGAGCCAGGCGCTGACGACTTTCGCCATGGCCGGCTGCATCCGCCGCGTCGCACCAGGGATCACCATCGTCCTCGGCGGCGGGCTGGTCACCTCGTGGCTGCGCCGCCCCGACTGGCGCAATCCCTTTGCCGGCCTGATCGACCACCTGGTCGCCGGCCCCGGAGAGGAGTTCCTGCTCGATTTGTGCGGGGCCACTCCGCCGCAGGCGCCGGCTCTCCCCGACTACACCGGGCTCCCCCTCGACGGCTACCTGTCCCCGGGTTTGATCCTCCCCTACAGCACCGCCGCGGGCTGCTGGTGGAACCGCTGCTCCTTCTGCCCGGAGCGTGCCGAGGGGAACGCTTATCAGCCGCTCCCCACCACGGTGGCACTCGACCAGCTGCATGCCCTGTGCGCCGGCTACCGTCCGACCCTGCTGCACCTGCTCGACAACGCCATCAGTCCGGCGCTGCTGCGCGCCCTGGCCGAGCGCCCGCTCCCTGTCCCCTGGTACGGTTTCGCCCGCATCGACGCCCAGCTGGCCGACCCCGACTTTTGCCGGGCGCTGCGCCGGGCGGGGTGCGTGATGCTCAAGCTCGGGCTGGAATCGGGGGACCAGGAAGTGCTCGACCGCCTGCACAAGGGAATTTCCCTTGAAACAGCGGCACAGGCTCTGCACAGCCTGAAATCGGCGGGGATTGCGGTCTACGGCTACCTCCTGTTCGGCACGCCGGCGGAAGACGAGGCGGCGGCGCGGCGCACGCTGGGGTTCGTTGCTGCACAGGCCGACACCATCGATTTTCTCAACGTCGCCCTCTTCAACCTGCCGGCATTCGGCAACGAGGCCGAAGAGCTGGCCACCATCCCCTTTTACGAGGGGGATCTGTCGCTTTATCACGACTTCCGCCACCCGCAGGGGTGGGGACGCGGCCAGGTGCGACGCTTCGTCAGCGGCGACTTCTCCCGGCACCCGGCGGTGGCGGCGATTTTGCGCCGCGACCCGCCGCATTTCACCTCCAATCACGCCCCGCTCTTCGCCCTGGCCGCGGCCGGGCAGAAGGAGTCCGCCTGATGAGCACCCCGGCCCATCCGTTCCAGACGCTGACCCCGGCCTTTGTCATGGACGCTGTCGAGAGCCAGGGCTTTCGCTGCGACTGCCGCATCATCAGCCTGAACAGCTACGAAAACCGGGTCTGCCAGGTGGGGATCGAGGATGACGCGCCGCTGATCGCCAAGTTCTACCGACCCGGGCGCTGGGAAGACGCGCAGATTCTGGAGGAGCACGCCTTCTGCTTCGAACTGGTCGAGCATGAACTGCCGGTGGTGGCCCCCTTAAGCAACCACCTCGGCCAGAGCCTGTTCGCCTACGAGGGATTCCGCTTCGCCCTCTACCCGCGCCAGGGGGGGCATGCCCCGGAGTTCGACGACCTCGACAACCTGCTGATCCTCGGCCGCACCCTGGGGAGGCTGCACGCCGTCGGCGCGGTCCGCCCGTTTGCCCACCGGCCGACCCTCGACAGCACCGAGTTCGGCCGGGACAGCGTTGCACTGCTGGGGGAGAATTTCGTCCCCGCCGACTTCCGGGCCAGCTATGCGGCGGTGACCGACCGCCTGCTGGAACGGATCGAAGCCGAGCTGGCCGCGGCCGGCCCCATCCGGCACCTGCGCACCCACGGCGACTGCCACCCGGGGAACATCCTCTGGCGCGACGGCGCTCCGCACTTCGTCGATTTCGACGACGCCCGCACCGCCCCGGCGGTGCAGGACCTGTGGATGATGCTCTCCGGCGACCGGCCGCGCCGCCTGCAGCAACTGCATGAGCTGGTGGAGGGGTACAACGAGTTCGCCGACTTCGACCCCCGCGAACTGCGCCTGATCGAGCCGCTGCGCGCCCTGCGCATCCTCCACCACAGCGCCTGGCTGGCCCGGCGCTGGGCCGACCCGCTCTTCCCCGTGGCCTTCCCCTGGTTCAACACGCCGCGTTACTGGAACGAGCACATCGTTGAACTGCGCGAGCAGCTCGCCGCCCTCGACGAAGCGCCGCTGGAGCTCCCCTAAGCGTTCAAACGCTGCGCCAATCGACCTTGGCGTAATCGGCCAGCAGCGCCAGCGGGATGAAGGTGTCTGCCTCGCAGGTCGGCGTCCCGGTGAGCTGCCGGGTCAGTGTGTGCATCAGCTCGAACTCGCCGGTAAAGATCTCCTTGAAAGGGCCATGCAGAATAGCGGGAGGAAGGTCGAGGGGGTCGCCGTGGTGAAGGGTGCACGGGTCGGTGCTGAAGTCTTCTCCGCAATGGTCGATGTTGGGGAGGCCGTGTAGGCGGCAGGTCATCGGCCGGAACGGGTAGACTAGGCAGAGGCCCTCGGCGCCGAGCAGGGGGCAGGGGATCTCGTCATCCTCAGGCATCTCCTGCCAGCTATCGTCGGGGAGAGAGTTGAGCAGATAGGGGGGCTGAAGCTGCGGCCAGCGCTGTTGCAGCTCGGCCAGGCGCGGGTGGCAGCGGGCCAGCACCTGCTCGCGGGTGTTCCCGGGGAGCTGCTCGACGCCTTCCTTGAGCAGGAAGGCGTCGAGCAGGGTGATGTCGAACAGCCCCCGGCAGCAGGCGCTGCACCCCTGGCGACAGGCCAGCGTCCCCTGCGGCGCGGCGGCCAGGCAGGCCGCGAACCAGGTGTCGATCTCGGTGAGAAGGGTTTGGTAGGCGGCGATGGTGGAATTCATACGTGCGGGAGTTGGGCCTTAAGGGCAAAGCGATTGAATGGTCAACAAAGACATATTTCCTGTTCGCCCTTCGACAGGCTCAGGACGAACGGACCCAAAGCATCCGCTCCCCGCTCGTGGTGAGCCTGTCGAACCATGAGCACCCTCTCTCTCCCCTCATTTCCCCTGCCCTAACTCTTTTGACCTTCTGGTCGCTCTCGAAACCGCCTCGATCAGCGCCCCCTTGAGGTCGCGCTCCTCCAGGGCGGTCAAACCAGCCAAAGTGGTGCCGCCGGGGGAACAGACCTTGCGGCGCAATTCGGCCGGCTCTTCACCGCTCTCGGCCACCAGCCTGGCGGCGCCGAGCACCGTGCGCGTCGCCAGTTCCAGGGCCACGTCGCGCGGCAGACCCTCCTGCACCCCCCCTTCGGCCAACGCCTCGATCACCGAGAAAACGTAGGCCGGCCCGGAGCCGGAGAGGCCGGTCACCGCATCCATCTGCGGCTCCGTAACCGTATTTACCGCACCGACCGCGCGGAACAGCACCGCGGCCGTTTCCAGATCGGCGGGGGTGGCAAAATTCCCGGCACAGATCGCCGTGGCCCCGCTGCCGACCAGCGCCGGGGTGTTGGGCATGGCCCGCACCACCCGCACACTGCCGCCGAGCAGCTTTTCCAGCGTGGCTGTGGCCGTACCGGCGAGGATCGACACCACGAGGTGTTCCGCCGTCACCATTCCCGCCAACTCCGGCACCACGACCGGCACCATCTGCGGCTTGATGGCCAGCACCAGCAGGCGGCAGCCGGCGGCAACGGCCAGATTGTCGGGGAGAACCGTGACCTTGTGGCTGTCGCGCAGCAGCGCCTGCCGCTCCGGGCTCGGATCGGACACCAGGATCTTGTCGGGCGGATGCCTCTGGGCGAACAGCCCCTTGATCAGGGCCTCGGCCATGTTGCCGCCGCCGATGAAGCCGATGGTTTGACAGGTGGTCATGAAGTGCTCCCTTGGATGGCAATGACTGATGCATTCAAGCGGAAAGCGGGCGGGGTGTCAATCGCTGTTGGCCAAAGAAGAGGGGCGGAATCGCTTCCGCCCCTCCTTACAACAGACGATGGCTGACCTTATCTAGAACTGGTACGACATGGTCAGGTACGTGGTGCTCGCCTTGTAGTCTCGATCGGAATAGGCCCCTGTCAGATAATTACTACCCAGAATATATTGGTAACCATCCCACTGCACATCGTCGTACTTGTAGGTCTCATAGAGATAGCCCAGGGCCACGGAAAGCGCTTTGCTGATGGCATAGTCGGCTTTCAGGTTGAGGGTTTTCTTCACATAATCGTCGTAGTTGTTGATGTCTACAAAGGCCGCATCGACGGAAGACACGTTGGCAGAGAACTCCGACTCGCCGTCAGACTTCTGGTAGTCGTAAGCCAGCGAGACGACGAACTCTTCGACGAACAGGGGAACCTCCAGCTTGGCCCCGTAGTAGTAAGACTTGTCGGTCCGCTCATCGGTCCAGTTGTAGTTGGCACTGTCTTGAAAAGACCCCTTTGGATCTGCTGTACCGTCAGCCCCTGAATAGACTCGATGATTTGCATCGATCTCGGCTTTTTCATAAGCCGCATATCCGTAGAGGTTCGCTTTACCGGGAAGTCTGAGGTTGGCATCGACCATGACTTCATGGCTGCGCTCATCGGTGCGTCCCAGATCTGTCTTGTCGTAATCGGCCTTTTTGTAGTTGTACTCGAGCCCAAGATCAGCAAAGTCACAGGGAGCAATCTCCAAGGTCACCGCGACCTTGTCCTGTTCCTTGTTGGCGGCGTCAAATGGGCGGAAATAGGCGAAAATCTGCGTTTCATCAGCAGCAGGGTCGACAGCGGCCACCCCGTTGAAATCGGAATTACGGTTCAGGTATTCGTAGCGCACTTTAGCCGTCATAAAGTCCAGGGAGGTATTCTTCCATTCCACCGAGAACAGTTGATCTTCGGTTTTTTCGGCATCAAAGCGAATCTCTTCGGCACGCTCAATCTTGGTGTAATCGTAACCAAGGCTAACCCGGTTATCGTTCGTCAGGCGATAGGCTACGTCGAGTGCGGCATTATGTTTCTTGTAATAAAATAATTTGTTTTCGCGAGGAGGATTCGCAGGCGTGTATCTGTCTGCATAAGATATTTTATCCGAATCGTTATCCTTCTCGACATAGCGGTACGAAAGCTCGGTTTCCAGTCGATCCAGCGGGCGGGAGCGCAGCGATGCCGAGGCCGTTGTGTAGGTCACATCGCCATCGAAATTCCCGGGGGAGCTTTCGAGGGTTATATCACTTTCCAGCTGGCTGTAACTGCCGCGCAACGCCAGGGTCGAGTTAAGCGGTAGTTGTTTGAAGACCAACTGGCCACCGATTTGCCACATGTCGTTGTCGGGTGCCAACGAGACATCTTGTCCAGCAGTTCCACTGCTCGGATTCTGAAATTTCAAATATTCATATCGATTGTCGAAACTATTGACCGTCCAGTCCAGCGAGGCCATCAGGGTGTTAGTAGCATAGCCGACGCGTGTCGTGAAATCCGTGGTTGTGTAATCAACCGGCAGGGGCAGTTCCACAAAATTACGTGTTGCGAAGGGGATGACTCCCTCTTTCTCGATCTGGTTGGCTTCGAAGGAGAGGAAAAATGGGCTGCCAAGGGAAATGGTCGCCTTGCCACCGTAAACTTCACGCTCGACACTGTAGTCGAGCGGAAGCCAGGTGGCTAGATTTGCCGGGGTCGTCGTCGACCGGACGAGATTGTCCGTGCCAACACCGGTAAAAACTGAAATGTTGTCGAAGCTGTAGTTGTGCTCCATCTTGTCGTAGAACGCTGAAAGGCTGAAACTGTCGTAACGCCCCGCCTTGGCCGAATAGCTCTGGTCGTCGCGGCCGACCATCTCCGCATCAAGGGTGAGATAATATCCGTTTTTTGTCGTGAACAGCTCGAGTCCGGAGATCACCCCATCATCGACATCGCGATATTCCTGGAACTTGGCATTATCCTGATCGTCTCCGCCAAGAATGTTGACCCCAATCGTTATCTTGCCGCTGGTCACGCCTTCGGCCGCCACCACGGGGGTCGCCGCCAGAAGAACCGCCAGAAAAATTGAGCAGTATCTGAGCATCATGTCGACCTCCTATCGAATAAAGCGTTCGCTTCTGCTGCCGGACGCGCTACTGCCATGAATGTTGTTGTGGCAGTTCAGGCATCCCCTGGCAACAAAGCGATTGCTGGGATTAGAACCTTCAAAACCCCGGCGCGCATCGTAAGGCGTAGCCGGATGCCCGCTCCAGTCGTGGCAATTCATGCAGAGATTTGGCTCTTTCTCGGCGAGCAGTTTGTCATGCCGGCTGCCGTGCGGTTCGTGGCAGTTGCCGCAGTTCTCCTCGACCGGCGGATGCTCCCAGACAAACGGCCCACGCTTCTCGGCATGGCACTTGAAGCAGAGTAGGTTATTGGTGTCAGCACGGAGCATGCTGTGGGTCAGACTGCCGTGCGGGTTATGGCAATCGGAGCAGGAAACCTTACCTTCGACGATTGGGTGGTGCGACTGCTTGTTGGCCTCCAGACGGATGTCCTTGTGACAGTCGAAGCAAACGTCCGGCTGGTTGACCTTGGGCACCGCACTGTCGTGGGTGTCGTGACAGTCGGCACAGGCAACGCCGTTGGCAGCATGCTTGCCGTTGTCCCAGAAGGCCAGCTCGTTGTTGGTCGCATGGCACCCCTGGCAGGTCGCACTCTTGGCTTCGGCAGTATGCGGTGCTTTTTTGCCGAAGGAGACGATGGTCGCCGGCGATGGATCGTCGGCATGTTTGCCGCCCGGCCCGTGGCAGGCTTCGCAGCCGCTAGTCTGGTACTTCTGCGCGCTCGCCCACGCCTGGGCGTGGAACGACTTGGCAAAGCCCTCCGTCACCTTCTCATGACACCCTTTGCAGGTGTCCGTCCCGACGTAGGCCGCATCGGCGGCACTGGCCGGAGAGGTTCCCAGGCAGAGCAGCAACCCTGCCAGGGCACTCAACCACACACGACGACTGACTGGTTTCATGTGGCCTCCCAAATAAGAATTTATACTTCCCGTCCCGCAGAGAGCCTGCTGAACATTAAGATTTACATAAACAGGCTATATCTTGCCATAAAATTTCCTGCTGTCAACTTACCCCCCCCATTTTTTCATTAATTCACTTATTAAATCCGTGGTTAGAAGCCAATTGATTGCCAATAATAATGGCTCTTGGGTGACCATTTTGGGTTGTCTGTCGGCAAGAAAACAAAGGGGGGAACGCCATTTGCCGTTCCCCCCTTTGTAGAGACTGCCGAACTCTGAACACCGCTATCAGGTGCCGCCGCTCCCGGCCCGTGCCCGGGCGGCCTCCTCGCGAGTCAAACCGCCGACGGCCAGCGCCTGGCGATAGGCCCGACGGGCTTCTTCGCCCTGACCGCTTCTCTCCAGCACCGTCGCCAGCCCGACCCACAGCGAGCCGTCGTGCGGAGCGTTGACCAGCAGGTTGCGGTAGGTCTGCGCCGCGAGGAACGGCTCGCCGAGCTGTTCGTAGGCATTGGCCAGCAGTTTGTGCAGTTCGGGATCGGCGGTAACCCGCGGCAGCCCCGGGCCTATCAGGATTTTGGCGGCCCCGGCGGGATCGCCGCCGGCCAGGAGGAGGCGGGCTCCCTCCTTGCGCAGCGGCGTGTAGTCGGGAACGATCCGCAACCCCTCCTCGAGGACCGCCAGTGCCTCGTCGCGCCGCCCGGCTTCAGCGAGCTGCCCGGCGAGCAGTTCACGAGCCGGCATGTGGCCGGGATAAGCCAGCAGGGCACGCTGCAGGGCCGCCAGCTTCACCTCCGGACGCTCGGCGGCCTGGGCCTCGCGGTAGGCCAGGTCGGCCTGCCGGTAGGGGTGTTCGAAGCGCGGCGGGGTGGTGCTGGGGACGGCACCGGGGAGCTGGTCGGGGTGCAGAGGCGTTGCCTCACCGGGAGACATGAACTCAGGCTGACGATCCGTTTCCGGCGCCGTTTTGCTGCGGCGGGCAACATCCACACCCAT
>Ga0209725_1000267_pt1 | contig 32043 bp, 29 predicted proteins | sample I18A1metaG_FD_184145 | JGI IMG/M metagenome (GOLD analysis project Ga0209725, IMG submission 184145) | Lake sediment bacterial and archeal communities from Gulf of Boni, Indonesia to study Microbial Dark Matter (Phase II) - ​I18A1 metaG... | ecosystem: Environmental > Aquatic > Freshwater > Lake...
GCGGGAGGGTCCTTCACGCGGATCTTTCCAAAGGACAAGCTCTGGAAGAACCCACTCGACCAGAATGGGTTGAGAAGTTCATTGGAGGAAAGGGCCTTGGCATCCGGTACCTGTATGAGATGGTGCGACCAGAAACAGACCCGTTCTCTCCAGAGAATGTACTCATTCTCATGACGGGACCGCTCACCGGAACAGTAATGTCTACAATGTCCCGTATGGCCAACGTCACCAAGTCCCCTTTGACTGGAACGATGAGTGACAGCTTCTCGGGCGGATACTTTCCCGCCGAGCTGAAGTTTGCAGGTTTCGACGGAATCACTGTCAGCGGAAGATCGCCGGAGCCTGTGTACCTATTAATCAAGGACGGACGAGCGGAGCTTCGAGACGCCGGCCATCTTTGGGGGAAAGGAGCCTTTGAAACGACGGATCTCATTGTGAAGGAGTCCGGAGAAAACCCCAGACGATACATAGACGGGCCGAAGGTCGGCTGCATTGGACCAGCTGGGGAGAACAAAGTCAGATACGCAGCGATCGTTTATGACAAGCACCACTTCGCTGGCAGAGGCGGAACGGGCGCAGTTATGGGATCGAAGAACCTCAAAGCGATCTCCGTTCGCGGGACGAAACAGGCGAAGGCGATCGGTATCAACTCAGAGCCGGCGTTCCTTGAAATGGTCAAAGAGATCGTCAGGAAGGACATACGAGAGAATCCGGACGAGGAATCGATGATCAAGGAAGGGACACCGTCTGTGGTGGACATGAGCCAGGGGGCGGGGCTCCTGCCGACTAGGAATTTTGAAACCGGCGTTTTTCCCGAAGCTGATCAGATAGATACCAACGCGCTGTTCGACAAGATCTTGGTTAAACACACGACGACGTGTTTCAGCTGCGCGATTGGATGTCGCAACCTAACGAAGGTTGGGGAAGGCCCGTTTGCGGGGCTTGAAGGCGAGGGACCCGAGTATGAGACGCTGGCGATGTGCGGCTCGAACCTTGGGATAGGTGATATCCGCGCAATAATGAAGTTCAACGAAGAATGCTCGGATATGGGCCTAGACACGATCTCAGCGGGCAACGTTTGCGGCTGGGCTATGGAACTCTTCACGAGAGGCATCATCACGAAAGATGACACAGGCGGTTTGGAACTCAGATTCGGCAACGCGCAGGTGGCGGTGGAATTGCCACGACTGGTCTCCTTGAGGGAGGGTATCGGAGACACACTCGCCGAGGGCGTTGCGAGGGCGTCAAAGAAGATTGGAAAGAACTCGGAGAGATACGCGATGCATGTCAAAGGGCAAGAGTATCCTGCGTATGACCCGCGAGGATCATTCGGGATGGCGCTCGCCTATGCAACCTCGGACAGAGGCGCCGACCACAATAGGGCGTGGCCGGTAGCGTACGAGGCGTTCGGCAAGCTCGATCCATTCACAATAGAAGGCAAGGCGGAGCTTGTGCACGATGACCAGGTCCGAACGAGCCTGAAATGGAGCACAACCATGTGTGATTTCCTAGCCGCAAACCTCAAACTCGTCGCAAGACTCCTAAACGCCGCGTGTGAAACGAACTACACTGAGGATAGCATCAAGATAGTCGGAGAGCGTATCTGGACTCTGACTCGACTCTTCAACCTCAGAGAAGGCTTCTCCAGAAAAGATGACTCAATACCGCCGAGGGTGCATCTGGATCCACTACCAGAAGGCAACCCGAAAGGCAGAGTGCTTCCTGAGCAAGATTTCCAGAAGATGGTCTCAGAATACTACAAACTCTTCGGATGGGACGACCAAGGCCGCCCGACCTCTCAGACGCTGCGTAGGCTAGATCTAGAAGAATTTGCAAGCCCGTAGATTGACCTGGATATCCGCTCTACAGACCTCTCTCAGCATTTGTCTTCTCGATACAGAACCGGCTCTCGTCAGTAGGCGCCGGCTCTTGCAATTCGAAGAAGGTGCGACTTACCGCTGCTGACTAGTTCTATTGGTCAATTGCATTTGAAGCGCTCATTTGAACGTCCACCGTTACCTGAATGCCTTTCCGTACGCTTTCCGTCACGATGCAGAAGTCTTCGAACAGCTCCAGACACCTTTTGGATCCGGCGAGATCCTCGCCTCTCACACGCGGGTGAAGTTTCACCTTCAGGGCTGCGATTCTCCACCGCCCCTTCTCGTTTCTTCGGGTCACGGTCTCCACGGAAGCTTTTAGGTCGTCGACGGTTATCCGCGCCTTGCTTAGGCAGAAGAGCAGACTCGAACTCAGACAGTTCCCGACCGCTGCAGAAAGCAGCCGTGATGGATTTGGACCATCACCTTTGCCGACAGGCGCGGGCTCGTCAGTCACAAGGTCTCGGATAGTCGGAGAATCGAACCTCACTTTGAACTGATAGTCTTTGACTCTCTGGAGCTCAGTAGTGAAAAGAGTCTGCTTTGATGACACCTAGTTCACCATCGAAGAAAATGCGCACTCAAGTCAATGAATCTGGCGGTCTTTGTAGCAGAGGAACGATCTTACTTGTGGCCGGCTGGACGCTGCTAAAGCAGGACCATGAACGATTGAAGCAGTACGTAGCGCATCTCGGAGGCTAGCGGTCGATTCCTGGGAGCACTACGTCAGGGGAGTACGCGCACTTGATTTTGTACTTGAAAACGCAATCACGGCACTTCTCCTCGTCGCACAATTGGGTGCTCAGGTACTTCTCTCCGCCGTCCGGGGCCATCACAACCATGACACCCTTGGGGAGGCTCTTCGCCTTTTCAAGAGCTACGTGCAGTATGGCTCCGGTGCTCGGCCCGCAGAGAACTCCCTCTTCGAGCGTAAGAAGGCGCGCAGTCTCCTCTGCCGTCTGAAGATTCACGTAATGGCGCTCGTCTATGGCCTTGCTGTCAAAGATCGTGGGGACGTACTGGGTTTGTAGATTCTTCAGCCCTTGAATGGGGGTCTTGCTGTCAGGTTCCACGGCAATGAGCTTGAGCTCGGGGTTGTATTGTCGAAGCCTATTCGCGACGCCCATCAGAGTTCCCGACGTGCCGATCCCGCCGACGAAATGTGTGATTCTTCCCTGCGTATCCTTCCAGATCTCCTCCGCAGTAGTCTCATAGTGCGAGAGGACGTTGTAGCGGTTTGTGAACTGGTTAGGCATGAAGTATTTGCCGGGATTCTCTTCCACGATCTTCTTCGCTAAGTCTTCGGCTCCGTTCATTCCTTTCGCGCCTGAAGAGAGCACGATACGCGCGCCATGAATCATGAGCATCTTTCTTCGCTCCATGGTCATAGTCTCGGGCATCACGAGCACTAGCTTGTAGCCCTTCACGGCGCACACGATCGCCAATCCTATTCCTGTGTTTCCGCTTGTAGGCTCGATTACGATCTTGTCCTTGGTGAGAACCCCGTCGGCCTCCGCATGCTCGATCATGTATCTTGCAATGCGGTCCTTCACGGACCCTCCTGGGTTGAACTTCTCAAGTTTGAGATACATCTCAACGTCAGGATTCGGATTGATACGTCCAATCTTGAGCATCGGCGTATTCCCTATGAGATCTAGAACGCTTTCAACGATCATTGAAAACACCCATTCTGCGAGCCCATGAATCTCGCGATGGTCGGAATAATAAACCATATGTCATACAATACCAAAGGACGGGATAGACGATTGCCGAACCGAGCCGGACTTGATCTAGACGCGCAAGTGGATCTGTCGTAGCAGCAGTATCCAGATGCATCTCTGGTCACAGGATGGACGCACTGACCGCAGCCAGAAGAGACGCGAACAACGCTGCTAGCCGATCGGAGTCATAGTTATTGGCGTTCTGAGCGCGATGCGGGTGAATCTGCCAGCGATCGGCAGCGCCCAAGGTGGACAAGCATCAGGACAGGCTCACCTTGCTTAGCCCAGTTGACCTCCTGACTTGTAAGACATACAATCTTTCGAAGAAGAAGGATTACTCTCGGATCGCCTTGAAATCGAGATGAGGGTAGCGATTCTTCAGACGTTCGGGCTCATTGAGTGAGCCGACCAAGAGCACAGCAAATCCATTCTGGACGAGATTTCGTGTAACCTGGTTCAGGAATCTTTCGATGACGCTTGTCCCATCCTTTCCTCCGTTTACGGTTCGGTCGTGCATCTTGCGTGACGGCAGGTAAGGCGGGTTGAAGATGACAATGTCGAACTGACCTTCAATCTTGGAGAAGAGATCGCAAGCAATCAGTTCGATTCGTATGCCTAACCTGTCAGCCAGGCGGCTCAGGGCCTGAATTGCGACGACATCTGTGTCTGACGCGGTGACATCTGCGCCTCTTTTTGCACAGTACGCGCTCAAGATTCCTGAGCCGGCTCCCACATCAAGAATCTTGGATCCTCGCAGGTTCAACTCTGCGAGAGCTTCGAGCATCAAGAATGAATCCTCTCTAGGCTCGTACGTGACCAAGCGTTCTGTCTGAGCCGTCAGGAACTCTGCGACGAAATCTTCGACCTTAGAGCCCCTGAGCTCTGCCTCAGTCGGCATTATGGTTCCTTCATGAACTCAGCGAACTCTTTCGCAGAACGAGGCTTGAGGACATAGTTGTGCGTCCTCTCATAGCCGATCGTCGAATGAGACTTCACCCCGTAGTCGTGCCCAGGGTACACCTCTACCTCGTCCGGTAGTCTCATCAGTTTGTTGAACAAGCTATCGTAGAGTTGCTCGGCGCTTCCGCCGGGTAGGTCGACTCTTCCGCATTCACCGACGAAGAGTGTGTCTCCAGTCATCAGCTTCCCCTCGACCAAGATCGATATATGATCAGGGGAGTGGCCAGGCGTGTGAATGAATTTGAACTCCAAGGAACCTATGTGAAGTGTCTCGCCGTCCTTCACGCTAATGTCCTTCTTTGCTCTCGAAGCCTCGTGGGCAACTATCTTGGCGCCAGTTGCTCTTGCGAGCTCGCTGTTGCCAGACGTGTGATCTGGATGGTTGTGTGTATCGACCGCAAAGATGATTCGCAAATTGTCTCTCTTGGCAGTTTCCAGAATTCTGCGGATGTCCCATGCTGGATCAACCACGGCAGCGACACCCGCCTTCTCGTCCCCGACGAGATATGCGAAGTTCTGCATAGGCCCTACCGGAATCTGTTCGAATATCATTACACAACGCCCATGAACAGAGGCGGTGGAGATGGCGTCTCTCAGAAATGGGTTTTGCTCACGGCGCTAGGACGAAAGTTCTCGGATTCTTCTCAGGTTCATAACGTCTGTTCGGCGGCTATCGATCGGAGTTTCGAGTATGAAAGGCAGCCTGCGAAACGTTTCGCTATGTAGTATTGCCTTGAATCCCTGCGCCCCGATGTGGCCCATACCAATGTGTTCATGTCTATCGAGCCGCGATGCCAGTTTGCCTTTTGAGTCATTGGCATGGACGACCTTCAACGAGTCAAGCCCGATTGTTCGTTCGAGCTCAGCAACTGTCTTCTCAACAGCTTCTGTGTTCCTCAAGTCGTATCCCGCGGCAAAGGCATGAGACGTGTCGAAGCAGACACATACGCGAGACTTGTGGGTCACATGATCCAAGATTTCTTGCATGTCCTCAAACGATGACCCCATGCTGTTCTTCACACCAGCTGTATTCTCCAGCAGCAGCATTGTTCTGGTATTGGAAGAGCCGAAGGCCGTCTCTATTGCCTCGATGAGCTGCTCAAGGCCAACCTCTCTGCCCTTTCCAAGGTGGCTTCCTAGATGGGTTACAAGGTAGGGGATACTGAGCATATCGCACCTCTCGAGCTCCATGGTCAGCGCCTTCACAGATTTCCTATGTAGAACCTTCTTGGGGCATGAAAGGTTCGGAAGATACGGCATGTGTGCGACCGCCGGCCCCATGCCGGATTCCTCGAGTTTCTGTTGGAATCGGGTCGCTTCCTCACGAGATAGCTTCTTGTACTTCCAGCCGCGTGGGTTTCGGGTGAATATTTGGAATGTGTCACACCCTTTCTCCCGCGCTCGATCCACGGCTTGGTCAATTGACCCGGCTATCGATACGTGCAGTCCGCACTTGATCGGGGCGCCTGTGGACATTCCTGCTGCACCGCAATCATGTATGAGGTGGCCTAGGACCTCTTGCCCAGAGAGAAAAGAAGCTTACAAAAAAGGTTGTGGAGTCTCTTCTCAACAATCGATCTTCTAAGCGACTCTAATCTCGCTTCTTGAGCTTAATCTCGATTGTTGAAACGTTTCTGGTTTGTCCCTCATCACCAACCACCTCTGTGCCGATCGCGACATCATTAATGTCAAGCTTACCGTCGAAGAAGCGTCTCCTGACAACTTCAACGACATCCACGGCCCTAGAGATGGCCCTCCCTCGAGCCTTCACTGAAATGTCTCCATTACCCATGTTTGCCTGCATTACGATCGCAGTAGCATAGGCCATGAGCGGTTTCTTGCCTATCAAGACCGTGTTCGAGGGTACGCCGCTGGAACGGACTGGTGAGGAACGCGCGCTGTCTGGTTTTTCTGTCAAGCACTGTTCACCTCCGAAGCATCTGCATGGCGAAGCGTGAAGCCGAGAGGGCGGCGCCATTCCTTAAAAGAGTTACGTCAACTCTCGAACCAACCGCTATTCTTCGTATTGGTCATTATCAGGACCACACCTGCGATTATGGATTTCTTTGGAGTCGTTAGCTGGATATGCTTGCAGTAGCCGCTCAGAAGCTGAGCACCGTCATCGAGTTTGAAATAAGGCCCTTGACGCGAATGCTACGAAAAGCCAATTAGCAGGGCGGGATCGCCCTTGGGCTTGATGGCCGCCGTAACGTAGAGGAATGCCATTCCGCGGACCTTGGTAGCGTACAGGGCTGTGGACCCTGGAGGGCGAGTTCAAATCTCGCCGGCGGCCCTCATATTCACAATCTCAGGGAGTTCCCGACCAGACCTCAATCGCAACATGCGATTCACTCTCCCAATTTGCTCGACTAGGGCATCTCCTTTCAATCTCGGGTAACCGAACTGTCTTCTCATCGTGTCTACCATAGAAACGAAAGCAGTTCTTGGGATTGGGCTGCAGCAATGGAGGTTTGGAGAGCAACCACTCAGGAATGACAGGCGAGCTCTTGTTGTGCCACTAGGCGGACACTCTCCCATGAGTTCAAAGGTCATAAGACGGGAAATGTGCGAGGGGTTCGAGAAACCGATCTCATTTCTCCATGCATCTATGTCTTCCGAGCAATTGATCTGAAGTATGTGCTGCGGTGCTCCGCCCCACCTATCAGAGGTGCCTGCATTCATTCTGCATGATGCCGACATGCCTAATTCGTTCTGCAAGAACTCAGCCAATTCTTCGATGACGGTGCCAGCCGTCATCTTGAGTTGAATTCTGGCATACTTGTGGGGACCACTCACAGAAGCGGTGTAGAAACCCAGCACGCCGTCTGTCGCGAGAAGCTCTCTTGCGAGGCATTTCATCAACTGACTATCGTCGCGGATCATCTGCGGGATTGATGCATTCGTCTTCTTGCCGCTCGGGAGCCCTAGGTAATCATGCTTGAACTGCGCCACAGACTTGCTGTGGTATCTCAAAGACATCCACGTCAGTGTTCGGTTCAGGTAGATCCCTGGTTGCTGAAGGTCGTAGGCCGAGGAGACTATCGGGATGACGTTGCCGATGAGATACAATTGATCCTCAGCGGCATGTCCGATCACCTCGTATCGGTAGGTGCCCTTGGAGGGGCCTTCGCCGATAAGCAAACTCCCGTCTCCAAGATGGATTCCGACGTCAGCTGCCAAGTCGGCTGTCACGGAGTAAGCCACGCTATGCTGCGTCTCCCTGACGAAGAAGATGATGGGCTCCACCAAAAAAGGGCGAGACCCAGCTGAAAGTGCTGCTGATGACCCGGATAGAAAGCTCTTCAGAGTGGTTCAAAACGTGGCCGTTGCGATGTGAAAGTCCCGGCGGCGGCACTCAACAACTTGTACTTTCCCAAAAGGACGATGTGTTACTGAACGCCATCTTTTGAAACGATCCGCGTTCTTTATGGTTGAACGTCTTTTCCAGACTAACAGTTTTGCTCACGCGCGCAGATGCGCCAATCGACTTATCACGACTTAGCAAAGCGCTAAATCTGATGCGAATGAACCGTCGGCGTGAGTTAGTGGTGGACAAGATGAGCCATGACTACCGGAAAGAAGCGGGAGTGCTTGTCCTAGTTGGTGGCGCGCAGTTCGTCTTAGGAATGCTGGTATCCGAAGCGCTGCACCCGGGCTACAGCGTCTCCCAAAACTACATTAGCGACTTGGGGGTTGGCCCCGCGGCCTCGATTTTCAATCCATCGGTCTTTGTACTCGGCCTGATGGTGGCTGCGAGCGCCTACTTTGTTTACCGCTATTTCGCCAGTCGCTTGTTTACAAGTGTGCTTATCTTGGCTGGTGTTGGAGCAATGGGAGTGGCGATATTCCCAGAGAACCTTCCTGCCATGCATGAAGTTGTTGCGGATATTGCTTTCCTCTTCGGAGGACTGGCACCAATAGCGGCTTTCAGACTTCAGAAGAAGCCGTTCAACTATTTCTCAGTCGCATTGGGTTTGATTTCGCTTTGTGCGCTCGTTCTCCTGACTGCCGAATACTCCTTCGGCTTGGGTGAGCAATACTTACTGGGACTTGGCCCAGGAGGCATGGAGAGAATGATAGTATACCCGGTGCTGTTGTGGGAGATCGCCTTTGGAGGATACTTGATGGCGTCTTCCCAAGAAAGAGCGTGAACGACGCCCAGTCAGCGATTAGCGAAGCGAGTCCACCGCAGCGATAAGAGCCGGATGACGCCTATTTTGGCCATTTCCTGTCGAAGTAGATGTTCTTTCCAGAGGCAGAGACCGGTATCCCCATCACGACGTTTGATTTGGCGAGGTAGCCTAGACGTCTTGCCGCTGTGCCCGCGCGAAACATGATCCTATTGTCCACGTTGAGGTCGCTTGCAGTCTTCGCTGCTGAACCGAGAGCTGTTCCCAGGTCCAGCGCCTTGAAGATACACGTCGGGCCGTCATAGTCGAGACCTGAAGACCCAGCCGCAGCGTCAAACTCCTGACATGTCGAGTAACCGCAAGCCCCGCAGGAAAGACCGAAACTCTTCCTGCCATTCACGCCTACTAGCAGCACAGCCGCGGATCGCTTGACGCTGTCCGCGTCACGTTTGAAGCCCTCAATGTTTCGCTGGTCACCCATCTTCTCCATCTCTGCCGCGATCTTGTCTTTCTCGTCGCCACTGATGACGACGGTTTCTACATCATCCACGCCGCCAGACTTCGGGGCAGTGCGACACGAAACCATCATGAGCTCCGCAGCACGCAACAGACCCTGAGCTTCCCCTTCCTTGTTCGATATGACTGGCACGTCGATTCACTCCCAGCTGCGCACGCGCAGTCGAGATGCATCTCACATCTGTTATGCTTTTTGATCAATCAATTCCTGTACAGATGAGGATGCGAGAAAGACACTCGCGCAACGATGATTCGTGCGAGCGAATCTCCGAAAGGTTAAAAGTGCTTTTTCTTTCTATCGGCTCGTGGGGCCGGTAGTTCAGCCTGGTATGCCTACGCATGGGGCCGAAGAACGTCCGGTTTGCAGGTCGAGGCGACCAAGAAACCGGAAGGTCGCGGGTCCGAATCCCGCCCGGTCCACCACAAACTTTGAGCGGGTCCCTCTTTTTCCCGTCATAGCCAACTTGGGGGCTACCGAATGCCCTCTCGTCTTGACAAGGCACACAGAAGCTTCTCTCCGGTGTACCGGGCGTACACCATACTTTAGGTTCAGATCACCACCTTCGTGTCAATCTTGCCGAGTCCCCGCGGGCCGGCCACAAGTCTTGTCCGAGTCCTTTTTCCAAGCCTCAGAAAGACACGACATGCTAATTCGTGATAGTACCTCGTGGTGACCTTGTCTGGTCGAACCTCAAATTGAAACCATTATGCCTCGAGGGCTTCCGCCATCGCTCCGGATGCCTTTCCAGCTCCGACCACAAAGAAAGATACGCCTGTAACTTCGCAGCCGGATGACTTCCTGATTCAGAAAGAGCGCGTCTCCTCGTCTCTTCAGGGATTTGAAGACCAACTTGTGAGGGTCGACGGAGGCTAGTGCAGACCCTAACGCCGAAATGATGAGCCGCCGTGCCTGTCGTCTTTTTCGACCACGCCCGTTGCTGATGAGTTGAGATTTGTTTAGGATCAACTTCTCCCAATCAGGGTAAGGTCGCGCGTGGCACCCTTATGAGTGTCGGCTTCGGCTCGCATGATGAGCAGACGGGTGCTTCGGATCAGGGATTCCAGCTATCCACAATGCAACGCGGAGCATCATCGGCCATTCGGGGCCCCTGTCATCATAGGCATTCTCCTAAAGACACCCGTCTCGATCGGCGTGTCCATCATTGCAGGCCTACGCATCGAACAGCATGCAGACTCTGCGTAGATAGACTGAATCCCTTCTCACAATATGCGCACAGCTAAGCGTTATTTGCAGGTTCGAAGCATTGATTCAGACCGACTAGGATTGGGAAATGGGACGCTCACAGCCGTAGAGGGGCTCAAGGTTGGTCATGCTCACGATGAGCGAGCGCGAACAGGTTGCACCGTAGTTCTTTTCGAAGCGGAAGCGGACACAGCATGCGAAGCGCGCGGTGGATGGCCAGGAACCTATGACACCCATTCAATTGACGTTACGAAGACATTCGTCAAGAAGAATGCCATCTTCCTCACTGGAGGAGACATATTCGGTTTCGACACAGCTGTTGGAATCAGACGCTATCTGTTAGAACGAGGAATGGCTTCTGTTACAGGCGTGGGCAAACTCCCTGGCATAGTAGGCGCGAACATATACGACGTGGAGTTTGGGGCGGTCCAAGAGGTTCAGTATTCGGAGCTGGGCTATTCCGCCTGCCTCGCTGCTTCCTCGAAGCCAGTGGCAGAGGGGAATGTTGGCGCGGGAATGGGTGCGACGGTGGGAAAGCTGAAGGGACTGAAGTTCGCATGCAAGGGCGGGTGCGGTACCAGTGCGGTCATGCTACCAGAAAAGATCGTTGTTGGAGCAGTTGTCGTAACGAACGCTCTAGGCAACATATATGATGTCAGAAGTGGCAAGACCATTGCTGGTGTCAGAGGCGAAGGGCGTTTTCTAGAGTTCGAAGAGATCATCCCAGAGTACCCTCAGAGCAAGCTGGCACAGACAAACACAACAATCGGTGTGGTCGTCACAAATGCTGATCTCTCGCATGAGCAGTTGATCAAGGTAGCACAAATGGCACATGACGGTTTGGCGATGTCTATCAGGCCCGTGCACATGTCAACAGACGGAGACACAGTATTCGCGGCATCCACGGCGCGAATTTCTAGAACTCGTGAGAGGGAAGGTATCGTCGACATCATAGGATACACAGCAGTACGGTGCATCGCTGATGCTGTTGTAAGGAGCGCGAAAGCTGCGCGCGGCTTGTCCGGTGTGCCCGCTTCCGCGGATCTGATTAAGCAGTAAGCTATCTGTGTCCCACAGACACGTACTTCACAGGGAAGCCCGAATACACATATCCAGCCAGGGGGCGTCGCGTTAAGCGTGCAGGAAACAAGCAACGAAGTGATCGCAAGCAGCTTCTATCATCTGAGGTTCCAATCTCTTGCAGATATCCATTGCATGCGTACACCTCGGCGAGAATCTACAGCCGGGGGGCGGGTTGACAGGGCTGGGTACTTCACCTGTCAACACTTTGCCTTCCCTTCTCAGGTCCGGATCAGGAATCGGGACGGCGGATAGCAAGGCATCAGTGTAGGGATGCAGCGGCTTCTCCCAAATCTTCTGTAGCTCCCCCATTTCGACGATCTTGCCCAGGTACATCACGCCAATCCTATTGCTGACATGCTGCACAACGTTCAGATCGTGCGAGATGAATAGATAAGATAGGTGCAGACGGTCTTGGAGATCCTGCAGTAGGTTGAGTATTTGTGCTTGGACTGAAACATCCAGCGCAGATGTGGGTTCATCGAGAACGATGAACTTTGGATCAAGCGCGAGCGCTCGGGCCACTGCCACTCTCTGGTTCTGCCCTCCGCTCAGCTCGTGAGGGTATCGCCAGGCGAACTCTGCTCTCATTCCTACAAGTTCTAGGAGCTGAAGTACTCTATGGTCTAGTTCCTGGGTCAGACCATACGCGATTAAAGGCTCGGCGACGAGGTTTCTCACGCTCATTCTTGGGTCGAGGGATGCTAGCGGATTCTGGAAAACGATCTGCATGCTCTGTCTCAGCCTCTTCAGTTCCTGCTTGCCGAGTTTGGTCAGATCCGTTCCGTCGTACGTGATTGTACCCGCATCAGGCTCGATCAGGCGCAGGACGCAACGTCCCAGAGTCGTCTTTCCGCAACCTGATTCGCCCACTAGGCCGAAGACCTCGCCTTCCGCGACACTTAGCGATACTCCGTCCACAGCCCTGACCTGGCCCAAGGTCTGGAATAGGAGGCCCTTTATCGGGAAATATTTCTTCAGCCCATCTATCTCGATCAGTGTTCTTTTCAGGTTCCGATCACCGTTTCACCAGGTGGCACGCAACCTGCCTACCACTCCCGATGTCTGCCGTGGCAGGTTTTTCCACTCCGCATATCTCCATGGCGTATGAGCATCTGGGATGAAACGTGCAACCAGGAGGGCGGTTTATGAGATCAGGTATTGTCCCCCTTACCATCGGCAGACGCTTTCCTCGACTCTGAGGCTTAGGTATGGCTTCCAGAAGCCCGACCGTATAGGGATGAAGTGGGTTCTTCAGCACGTCTCTCATGGGTCCCACTTCAACAACGTTTCCGGCATACATTACGCCGACTTCGTCGCATGTCTCAGCCACTATGCCCATGCTGTGGGTGATCAGAAGAATAGCAAGTCTTCTTGCACTCTTTATTTCGAGCAGTCTCTTGAGCAACTGCGCTTGGATTGTCACGTCAACGGAACTGGTAGGCTCGTCAGCAATCAGCACATCGGGATCCGAGGAGAGCGCCATCGCTATCATGACTCTCTGTTGCATGCCGCCGCTGAGTTCGTGAGGGTAGAGCTTCAGTGTCTTGTCAGGGTCAGCCAAGGCGACAAGCTTGAACGCCTCGACAGCCCTTCTCGTCGCCTCTTCTTTTTCGACATGCTGATGGATCATTATTACGTCGACTATCTGTTGTCCTACTGTGAAGACGGGGTTCAGTGAAACTGTAGGATCCTGGAAGATCATCGAGATGTTTCGGCCCCTCAATCTTCTCATCTCTTCCTCGGTCTTGTTCAGCAAGTTCTCGGCTCTGAAGAATATCTTCCCCTCCACGATCCTTCCGTTCTCCGGAATCAGTCGCATGATCGACAAGGCCGTGACAGATTTTCCGCAGCCGGTTTCCCCCACTAGGCCGAACATCTCACCGCCCGGAATCTCAAGATTGACACCATCAAGAGCTTTCACTACACCATCGTATGTGTCAAAGTGGACGCAGAGGTCTTGAACCGAGAGAAGTGGAGCGCTCATCTTGGATGTCGTCTATCCTCCTCTGATCCTTCTGAGCCTCGGGTCTAAGGCCTCTCTCAAACCGTCTCCAAGGAGATTGAATGCCATTGCGGTGATGAAGATGAAGATTCCAGGAAAAGTGGCGTACCACCACGCCGAGAAAGTGACGGATCGGCCCATGCTTATCATCAGTCCCCACTCGGGTGTGGGAGGTTGAGCACCCAACCCGAGGAAGCTCAGTCCCGCCTCCGCCAATATTGCCGTGCCAAGATCCATGGTCGCCTGCACGACAATGGGAGCCATAGTGTTTGGCAGTATGTGTCGACGCATTATCGTTCCGTCACTCAAGCCAACGGCCTTGGAGGCTTCCACGAATGTCCTTTCTCGTAGAGAGGCTGCGTCCGCTCGCGCCAGTCTCGTGTACCAAGGCCACCAAGCAACTGAGATTGCAATCATGGAGTTGATCAGGCTGGGGCCAAGCACGAAAGCGATAACCAGTGCGAGCACAAGGGAGGGAAAAGCGAGGAACATGTCCGTTACCCTCATTACGATGTCGTCGACTTTTCCGCCAACATAGCCTGCTATGACGCCCAGCGGCCACCCGATTGCGACCGCGATAGCGACTATTGTGAATCCGGCCAGTAGAGAGAGTCTCGTTCCGAAGATTATGAGACTCAGGATGTCTCTGCCAAGGTAGTCGGTTCCGAAGATATGTTCAGGACTGGGCGGCATATACTTGTCTTCAACATGTGGGACGCCTTTGTATGCGTCTGGATACGGCGCTACCCACGGAGCGAAGGCCGCCAAGAAGAGAAGAAATGCGAATATCACGATGCTGGCAAGCGAGAGTGGATTTCTCGTAAGTATGTGCAATGTGAGGCGGGTTTCCCTGAATCTTGCTTCGCGTTTTTCTCGACCTTCAGTTGGGGTGGACAATTCAGGCATCCAACAGCCCCGCTACAATCTCACTCTTGGGTCAATCCATGCCTGCGCGAGGTCGAGAATCAGATTCGTCAACAAGATGATGAACGCGGCTATGATTGCTATTCCCACGATGACCGGGTAGTCTACGGCCAGTATTGCTCGCCATACGTAGGTTCCAAGCCCTGGCCAGTTGAAGATCACCTCCACGAGAAAAGCTCCAGTCAACGACCAACTGAAGGATATTCCCAGAACCATGAGCGTAGGGACTATCGCGTTCTTCAATGCGTACTTGAATCTGACTTTGTTCTCAGGCAGGCCGAATGCCCTGGCGGTCTTGAGGTATTTCTCCCTCAAGACCTCTATCATGGTAGATCTCGTCATCCTCAGCGAGAGCCCGGTCGAGTACGATGCAAGAGCAATAGCTGGAAGGATTATGTGTTTCAGAGAATCGGTGAATGCGATCCAATTCCCGGTTAGGAGGCTATCAATGAGATAGAATCCAGTGATTTCTTGGATAGGGTGACTCATCGAGACGCCAAGATCCAGTCTGCCTTCGATTGGCAGAATACCCAAGGTGCGAGAGAAGAAGATCTGCAGTAGAATGCCTATCCAAAAAACTGGAATCGAAAGCGCCGCGATCGCGAGTACTCTGCTCGCGTGATCGATTTTCGTATCCTTCCTAGATGCAGCTATCACTCCCAAAGGTATACCGATTGTGATAGCAATGATTTGCCCAGTTATCGCAAGTTCCATGCTGGCCGGCAGGTAGCTTAGTATGTCCTCGATTACGGGCCTGCGAGTACGGTAAGAGATCCCCCAGTCACCTCCGATGAGGTCGCGCATGTAGATGTAGTACTGGACGTACAGAGGCTTGTCCAGCCCCAGCTCAATACGGGCTTTCTCGATCTGTTCGGCCCTAGCGTGTATTCCGACCCAGAGCGCTGCTGGGTCAGAGGGAGCGATTCTGGCAAGGAAGAAAGTGATGGCGGAAATCCCTACGATGACTATCACTGTCTGTATCAGACGTTTCAGAATGTACCTGCTTAGGTTTGCCAAGCAGCATTCCTCTTCGGGTTCCCCCTTTTACAAAATAGGGGGCTGGGATATCCCTTCCGCAAGACGAAGGCGTTTCAGGATATCCCTTGGGTAGTTATCGCTGTTGCTGCAAGAGTCCTCTGGTAGTCTTCGGTTAGTCTTCGATCCACATCTCCCAGAAGATGAATGTGTCATAGCCATAGGCAGGGTTGTACTCGAAACCTTTGACATTGCTGCGCATGACGAAAGGCGATCGGAGGTCGTCAAGGAAGAGTGTCGGGCAGTCCTCTATCAGGATTTCTTGGGCTTGGCGGTACAGCCGGAGGGCTCGGTCTGGGTTCGGTCCCTCAAGCTTGTAGGCCTCGTCTATCAGTCTGTCATACTCAGGATTGGAGTAGAAGTTGGCGTTCCAGAGCGGCTTCTCCTCGGTATGCCACATTGAATAGAGGAAGTCGTATGGCGTTATGAACGTCGGCCACCATGCCCATGCACATATGTCGTATCCCGGTCTTGCTTTCGGTCCTTGCTTGATCAGTTCCCAAAGGCTTGGCCACGTCATGCTCCTGACATCCAGTTCGATGCCTAGTTTCTCTAGTTCGGCCTTCCAGAGTTCTCCCGCACTTCCCGTAGAAAGGACGCCTGAGATGTAGTAGTATGTCAGTTTGAATCCCCCGTTGGGATAGCCGGCTTCTTTCAGCAGTTCCCTTGCCTTCTCCAAGTCATGCTTGTACTGGAAGAGGTCATCTATGTGCCCCCACATTCCGTGCGGTATCGGTCCCACGGGCTGAATATAGCTGCCTTCGCCGGTTGCGATGTAGTCATCATACGGGAACGCGTAGGCCAGTGCTTGGCGTATGAGTTTGTTGCTCAGGTACTTGCTCTGCGTATTCATGAATGCGTAGTGCGTGAAGAACATTGGTTCCCACGTAACATCGATGTCTGGTAGAGCTTCGAGTCTCTTTCTTTCTTCCGAGGGAATGGCTTCTGCGTGGTGAACGGTGCCGGCCTCCATCATCTGAACTCTGACCGCCGGATCCTCAACGATCCTGAAGATCACCTTGGCAATTCGGTCTTTGCCATGTGGTCCTCCCCAGCCTCCCCAGTAGTCCTTGAACCATGTGAGGGTAAGCTGTACTCCTCTCTCTAGGTTCTCAATCGCATACGGACCGCTCCCAGCGTCATGTCCAGCGTTGAACCAGTCATGCAAGTTCTCGATCTCAGCGGTCTTCGGGCTATAGATCCAAGAACCGTACACGGACGCTACGATCCTCTGTAGGGGGACCGCATAGCTCAGTGTGTACTGTACAGTGTAGGTGTCGACGATCTTCAGCTCCTTCACGGGATCCCAGATGTACACTGCGCCCGCTCCTAGGTCTCGTATTCTGTCGAAGGAGTACTTGACAGCGGTCGCGTTGAATGGGGTTCCGTCGTGGAACTTGACGCCCTCTCTCAGCTTGAAAGTCCATGTCAACCCATCCGCTGAAACGTCGTAGCTGGTCGCCAGCGCTGGTTTGACTTCGGGGGTGCCTCCGGTGTAGACAAGGAGTGTTTCGTATACGTTGGCCATGGCTATGATCTCGCCGGAGAAACTGTAGGCCGGGTCGATGTCTGTCACGAAGTCGTATGTCTCTGCGCTGACGAAGATTTTCGTCGGCTCTTCCAGCTTCGGCGTAGTCGGGACAGTAGTAGTTGGCGTAGTGGGCGGTGGTGGTGGAGGCGGGGGGGCGACTGGCAGAGATGCATAGTAGTAGTACGCCCCACCGATGACTGCGATGATTATGACAACAACAGCAATGATGCCTTGCATCTTTGTTATTGCCCTCTTGTCAAGAATCAGCCGTCACATCTCCTTGGAAGTAGGTCGTACTGCGGTCAGTTCAAGAACGTTTCGGTTGTACACTGTTGTGAGCTGGTTGCCCACATGTGGGGCCGAAGCCCAGCCTATCTTGTGTACCCGTAGGGTTCCTTCTGGGTTCGAAGTATTTCCAGCAGTCTTCTTGTTGCCGCCTTATCCGCAAGAACAGGTGACTCTCTTTTCGCCTGCTCCCAAATCAAATCGTACAGCGTTACTGTTTCATCGTAGAATGCCTAGGATCAGGTACTGCAACGACTTCTTCAGGACACTACTCATGTTAACGTGAACCCGGGACGACGCACTCTATCATTTCGATCGAGCGTTTGAACCTATGCAGCGGCTGTGCTTGCGTTCTGAGCTCTTGTTGTTGCGGCACCGGTCAGGCTTGAACTCTTCCAAACTTCTCTAGAAACTGGGTCTCTAGCCAAGAGAGCCGAGCATTCTCAGAAATCCGCCAAGTTTTCGAACAGGATAGTACCCCTTTGAAACGCCTGTCAGGACACGTCGCGGCGAAAGGTAGGTCCGGAGATAGAGATTCTTCAGACGTCTGTAAAAGGCAGATGTCAGTAGTCTTGTTGGCAAGACAGCATGGAACGTATCATACTCGTTCCAGTTGAATGTCGTCAGATTCTCTCTTTCGGCATGGAACAAGTCCGAGCCCGGTAGAGGAGTGAGCACTGTAAGCTGCGGGTATTCGATCTCATGAGCGGTTACATATTCAAGCAGCGCCGTGAAATCTTCTTCAGTGAACTTCGGATCGACGATAAACGTTCCCGCTCCGATCAGGACGCCTGATGACGCCGCGAGGCTCGGCCTCTATCAACTCTTTTCTGGAGGATTGCTCGAGTTCATATACTACGCATTCAGCGAATCCGACCTGATCAAGGGGTTCCCTGCGCTTGACTGGAACGGCCAGCCGCTCGTCACACTGAAAATGCCAAATGGAAAGCAAATCCCTCAAGATGGATACGAAAACCACGGAGGATATACATCCGCAGCAACCCAAGCAGTGCAGAAGCTCGTGCAAATGCGGCTCTGGGATCCGAAACTGGAGCAGAAATTCATTACTGACGCATCGCACTCGGATTACCCGGTCACAGTGAGCAAGAATCTGGGCGAGGCTCTGAAGAAACTAAAAGGAAAACCGTTCTCTGATGACGGCAGGAAAAGGCAACTTTTCTCTTCCTCATTTTTTCTTCTTCGTTCATTTTGTGTAACGTAATGTAGCCAGCTGACGCCTCAAACCTCTTCATTGGATCGTTACGCAGGATTCGACTCTGAGATAGTCGCATGTTCGAGCTATCATGATTGCTGTGAATCTGTCTCTGGTTCCGGCTCGTGCTGATGCCGATGGTGAATATCCGGGTAGTGCACTGGGAATCAGCCCGTTCCTAGCTGGCTACGCAATTGCGAACATCTGGATTGGAGCACCATTAATAGCCGCTGGCACGCTCAAGCTAGCCTACGATCTACTGGTTTATGGGAGCTTTCGAAAGATCAGATCACCAGATGAGGCACACGCAAACTGACACGTGGTTCCTGCAGAGCTAAAGTTTTGTCGAAACATCGGATCGATCGACAATCGTCACTCTTGATTCGAAAGTCCACCATACTTCAGGTTGAGATCACCAACTTCCGAGGAAGTGATTTGAACCTGATCGAGAGTAAATTGGCAATGGTGGACCGGGCGTACACCGGACTTTAGGTTCAGATCACAACCTTTCTGTCAATCCCCCTATGTTCCTACAAACAAGCGAGTTAACAGTCTGATTTGAGGCAAGCCCTCACTAATCCTGAAATAGACCACTCATGATGATAGCAAGGTACTGAGTGGTAGTGGCGACATGTCCAAGCCACCGGCCACAGTGACCAGAAGAAAGTATCTGAAATACCTAAGCGCCGGTGTTGTAGCTCTCGGTGCAGCCGCCCTCGGCGCATATGAGTATTCTCAATACTCAAGGAAGCAAGCACTCACTCCGACTAGTGTTACGGCCACTACGGCTACTTCAACGGTCGGTCCGGTTGTTCGATACGCGTTGGAGAAAGGAATTGCTCCCACTGTCGCTCAGAAACTCGCCATTCTCACCAACCTCGACGAGAATAGCAGATCGCTGGTTGATTACCTCTATAGTGTGACGGAGCTCGTTGAATCAAACGAATCTGATAGCCATGCTAAAATTGAGTCGCTTCAAACTAAGGTGCTTGAAGGATCGCAGCAGTTTTCGGGTATACTAACGGATGCAGCGGTCTCCCAAGAAGAGGCAGACGCGTTGCGCTACCTAGCCTCCTTCCCTCGGGAGATTCAAGTAAGCTACATAGACTTCGGCCTGAACGATGCCGTCACAAGCTACCTCTCGATCCTTCCGCTGTTGCCCTCCGATTTTGCCAGATGGGCCGCTGACACTAAGTTCCTCATCCAAAATCACAAGATAACACAGGCCAAGATTGACTGTCTCAAAGACCCTGGAGGACATGCAGCGGACATCTTGGCTTCTTTCCTGTCAGATGCAAGATCCATCGAGACGTTCGCGGATCTCGCGGAAGAACTTAGAATCCCGGAAGTGAGAGCCGCTCAGAAGAAGACCGATTTGAAAATCACGGAGGCAGTTGAGGACATAGTCTACTCCACTTTGCTCTCACAGGATCCACTCGTCACGAAAAACCTACAGCAGATCCTGGGTGAGGGAATCCCCGATAGGAGAGAATATTGCACACCCCTGCAAGCCCTTGCATGGTACTACATCGACCATGAGCCGGAAGAACGTAATCCCCTAAACGATCCCGGTTTCGATGTGAACGACTTCGTACCACGGGTATGGTCGGACTCGTCCACCTCGAGGCATTTCATGTCTGAGGAATGGAGGAGTTTTGACCAAGTTGTTGATCGGCTGAACTCACCCTCTCTGCTCTACACGTATATGCACAGTATGATCCGGTATCACCACTGGGATCCGAGCATGAGGGATTGGTTGTTCTATAGTCCTCAAGATGTGTTCAACAGGAATGAGGGCGATTGCATACCTCAAGCCTCATTTGCGACTTTCTGTCTTCGAAAGAGCGGCTGGAAGGCGATCAATCTCTTTTTGAGCTACACGAACACGTGGGATCATGCTGTATGTGTGTTCAGAGACAAGAGTGGTTCACTTTGTTACTTAGACAATGCCTTCCAACCAAGACGAGGGATCTTTGGTCCGTTCGATTCGATAAGAATTCTTGCTAAAGAAGTAGACAGAAGCCTAAAGAGCTTGGGGGGTCACCCTTCAGACAGCTACGAACTTTGTACCTACGGTGAGAACTACCACTGCAGTTGGCGCGGATTCCTTGAATCACTTCGCCCTGTGAGTGAAGATATGCTATGATAGAGAGATCTGACGACTCTCTCTCAATAGTCCTTTCCCACATCGTACCCGTCTCGCACGGCAGAATATGAGCTAGAGCTGGAGCTGTCAACCTTGGGCGCTCCACCAGCAATTGAACAGTTTTGAGACTTGGCGTGGAGAGGATTCATGAGCCAAGGACGGACATTTCGCCGAACACGCTGACGCATCTTGCCCGAGAGGCTTGGAGGTGTCGAAACGATGCCCATGTTCCCGGAAATCACAACTGTATCCGACTTTGCGCTCGTTCATGAACCGACAAGAATGTGCCCAGAGGCCTCGGATCTACGCGTCAACGCTCAGAGGCGCCGGACTGAGTCTGACGCCTAAACGTCTCTCAATGGACTCAGAAGGTCTAGGTTAGACACGAATCCTCCAACCTTTTTCACATCAAGGCACGTTCTCAACGCACAGAAAATCTTGACTTGCTTTGGATCGCACCGCTGACCTGAAGTGTCCTCTTTTGACTCTCTTTTTCCTTTGTGATTTCAGTGATGGCAAATGGTCAGACTCAAATGAAGTTGAACCGCAGGAACCATATGCCGAAAAAGACCAAAAGTGAGACGGCAAGGATCATCCCATATCGTCTACCGCTCCACCGCCTAAGTACAGCGATCGGCAAGAAGACATTTGCTAACATTATGAGGAAAAGGAAAGCATCGGAGAGGGTCATTCCGAGCGGCGCCTTGAAATTCTGAAGCGTAAGCTCGAATACAGGTATGAATACCATGACAGCAGAAGAAGCTGTGATGAGATCCCTAGCCTCTGTTTCCCGTGACGCGCTAAACACCCATTGTAACGCAAGCCCAACAGTGATCAGACCAAGCACAAAGATCACCCCCCATGTCCACAGAAGCATAGACGTCTTGAATGCTTCCGAGTGTCTAATGTGAAGGCTCAGCTCATATTCGTACTGTGAAGGGTCCTGAGACGCTACTTCTCGCACTTGGTAGAAACCTTCGTAGTTTGCGGTCGGAAGGCCTGGTATTTTTTCGTGGCTGTCTATGTCTGCCTTGAAGTTTGTTCTTATTCCTATGTCTAGCTGATGTTCATCTAACGGGAAAGATGGTAAACCAGGAAGGAATGTGTTCGGTTTGTAGGCGGATACCCATTGTTGGGTATATTGAAAACTGGTGATGTTGGTGTCAGACGAGAAAGTGATTTCCTGAACAATCCTCCATACTGTGGCCGTTACAGCGCTTCTCACACAAATGCTTGCGATACAAGCCCTGTTTTCCTCTTGGGACGTTACGGTTGCGCCCAACAATCTAACGGTGTCATTCTCATGATTGCCTGCGGCCTTAAGGGTGATCCTCGCGGTAATACTTTCGCCGTCAAAAGATATGACATCAACAGTAACCCAGGACCTATAGGCTGTGGCCTCAGCTGTTCCAACATACTGACTCTGTAGCAGGCTTAGCAGCAGGAATGCTGCGAACAAGCCGACCCGAAGCGTTCGAAGCATATGGATCATGCTTCCTTTTTCTTCAGTGAGCCTCCTTAGACGATGATCTGAACTCCAGCGACTTGGTCCCATACGGCTCACTCTGATCTTGAAGGCTCTGAAAGCGATTCAATTATCTCTCAGCGCTCCTAATGGCCGTGAGGCGATCCCTTGCTGTTCGGCCTTGTATGGAATCTGCTTGGAAACTTAAGAAGTGCAAGTTCTTATTAGCAAGTCGTTTACGCAGTCATGTGCAAGGTAGGGTAGCATCTATGCCAAGAGTGACTCTGATCGTAGTCAGCATGCAGAACAGGCCAGGTACTCTGGCGCAGGTCTGCTCAGCCCTCGGGAAGGCTGGAGTCAACATCACGGCTCTGCTTGCGCCTGAAATCAGAGGCAAAGGCAAGGTCAGGCTACTCGTGGACAATCTGGACAAGGCCAAGGATGCGCTGAAGGCTGCGAAGATCCGATTCGGCGAGGAAGAAGCGATAGCAGCAGAGTTGGACAACAAGCCAGGTGCACTAGGAGAAGTCGCGGAGAAGCTCGCTCAAGCCAAGATCAACATCAGATACGCCTACGCGACAACCTCAGAAGGATCCGCGAAAGCGACGGTCATTTTGGCGGTGCCTGATGTAGCCAAGGCTCTCAGTGTTCTTGGCGGGTAGACGCCTGGACGATGCAAAGCTTCGGGCAGTGATGGCCACATAGATTTGTCCTTGCGTAGCTCTAGGGCTCCGAATACGTTGGACGCCAAGCCATTACGAACGGATCTCCCAGATCTGCTACGCGCTGAACGAGTCTATACACATAGCAGGCCTGCCATCATCGTTTCTCGAGTTGCAGATAGAAGTATGCTGGATAGAGGGCTGTGAAGATGTAGAGAATGATCCAGATCACGGTAACCTGCAGCCCGGGGCTCTCGGCCGTGATCACGTCCCAATGGAGGCCAACGGCCAGCAGCACGAGGGTCGCGAAAGCCGTGTAGGAAGGAAATACTGCTCTGATGTCCTCCCAGTACTTCTGAAGGTAGGCCCAGCCGCTTCCAACTGTGACGCCGACGAATAGTCCTCCGAGTCCCCGCATGATGTTCGCCGATACTTTCCAGGGCCAGAAGTTGAGCGCCAAGTCTGGAAGGGTCAGCATCTGTAGGCCGAAGATGACAACGATCACTGTATGGAGCAGCAAGCAGATTTTGAGGGCTTTTGGGATCAGTCTCAGCATAGAATCCGCGGATACGGCAGTTTCGGCCGTCGAGCGAATCGCTAGCAATAGAACCACACTCCCGGCAGAATAGATTGTGAAAAGAGTGAGCCACGCAAACGCGCCGAGACTTGGATGGGATGGCGGGAGATAGCTGGGAACTGCGGCCAATAGAATAAGCCCGGAGATCGCTGCACCTTGGATTAGCAAGATCCTAAGAGAATACAATCTTGAGACACGCAGGGCAAGCCCTGCCGCTAATGCAACCGCGAGAAACAGAGATGCGAACATTTGCGTCGCGAGAGGCCTCATACTATAGGGCCAAAAGGCGACGCTCCAAGTCGGGACAGCGTAGAGTGAGCCTCCGACCAGAGCGGATGTGATTGCGACGAAAACGAGGTATGTTCTCACACTTGCTGATACCTTGATCATGTGAATCCATTCCAGAGCTGTCGGCCTGAGCACTCGTGCGATCTCAGGCAGCGGCAAGTCTCCTTCCAGAAGAGACGCTATGATTCTTGTGGCTTCCAAATGAAAACGAGAAGAACGGTCCCTCAGCTTGGGCTATCTGGCGTCAAATCTCTGATCGTCTCATCTTCCTATTCTTCCAAATCGCTGGTTTCGTATTGTGATTCTGTAAAGGAGCAAGTTCTAGGCACGGCTAATCATTCCTAGTCGGTGTTCCGCAAGTTTTGGACATTGAGGTAGCTTTGAATGAAGGCACGAGAGATTGGGTTGTTGGGTAGACTGGTCGGCGACTGGACTGTAGATTTGACGGCAAAGATGCCGGATGGCACATCACTGCAAGGCAAAGGAACGGTAAGAGCGACTGAACTATCCATGGACAGAGGCATCCGTACTGAAATGAGATTGGATGCTGAAGGCATGGGGGCGTACCATGAGGACGATCTGTGGGGTTACGATCAGTGGGAGAGGAAGATCCACTCCTACAGCATCACCTCGACAAGAGCGGTTCATGATCACTCTGGAGCATGGAAGGATGACAAGACCCTAGAGCTTCACTGGGAGGGCCTCTACGAAGGCAAACCGGCAACTGAAGACGTCGTCCTCACATGGGCTGGAGACAACGAGATTCGCGTTCACGAAGTGGATACATCGCAAGGTCAGCCCGGCCCGGTCTTCGACTACGTCCTGAAGAAACAATGAGAGCTGGTAGCATTTTGGTTCAGAAAGGGGTGTTGGCTCGATGGCGAAAGCTAAGCAATCTGAGGGCCATCATGAGGAGCTCATGGGAGGGTTTCTCGATCAACTGAGAGTTGTCTTCGATTCGTCTCAGCAACCTATGTACCTGTACTTGGACGATGCTCACAAGGCCTGCAATCAGAAGCTCGCTTCTCTCCTGGGCTACGGTACGCCACGAGAATGGGCTCGCGTCGACGACTTCAGTGACCTCGTTGCGGAGAAGAACATGACGGGTCTTGTGTCAGCCTATCAAGCCGCCATGGATAGAAAGATAGGCTCAACGGTCGAGGTGACTTGGAGAACCAAATCAGGCGGCACGGTAAACACAACAGTCATCCTCGTACCAGTCGCCTATAAGGAACATCTCTTCGCACTTCACTTTGTGTCCCCGAAAGCCTAGCGGAGACATTTCGCTGACAAACACATCAGTAAACTCAGTTGATGTAGATGCCCAATGTGAGTTCGATGCAAGGGGAGCTGTTGGCATAGAGGGCGCTACAGCAGACATCAGGAACGTTTCACTCACAGTCACCGTATACTCAGATGACAGCCAAGATAAGATTGAGAAGCTACTTGAACTATGGAAGCAATGCTGTCCGGTATCTTTCACCTTTTAGAAGTCCGTTCAGATCTCCACTAACCTCATAGTAAAAGAGTTAGAAATCAGTGTACCTAACCTCGCTGCGATGGCGACTGTCTAAGAAAGCATAGCACTCCCTCTGGCAGCCCCCGCTTTCTTCTTTCTTTCTCAACCTGAACTCAAGTTGACCTGTGCGCCGGCTTGAGCGGGCGCTGTCGGGAGTGCCCGACAATGATTGTTCGTATCGTACGTCTTATCGCAGCGTGGCGTCGTCGTGGGGTCTCTTGGAGGTGACGGGTCCTAGCTCCGGACGGAAAGGGATCGAGCAGCACGCTGAACCACTGGTGTGTGCGTGAACCATTCAGGTTCTTTGGTGTGAGTGTGGAAGCCCCGTCTCCACTCAATCGTCAGAATGCGCCAACGAGCGCTAATACACGACTGTGGAAAAGACGGGGCACGGTGCGTTGCTACCCCCATCAAAAGGAGCATAGGTTAAACCATACATCGAGAAGGATCTCCAGTTAGACGGCAACAGAGAAGAGCAGTGCACGTTACATACGCGCACACACTAGACAGGTGACGCTGACCTCTGTCGCGATCACCAATTTCTCCAGTTCCATGCTTGCCCGTTCAACTGGTTCTCAGTCCTTCGTTTGCGGATCGGAAGCAGTCTGGGGTCACTCTTATTGGCTATTAGAAGATTTGAATTAACGGGGCTTGGCTATTTGAAGGGTCAAGAGCGATATCAGGCATAGACAGGTATTGCTGATCAAGGAATAACCCATGAGCGTCTTAAAGGGTGTCTTAGAGCACGCGAAGAGGCATGTGGAGTATCCTACGTCGAAGAAAGCACTTGTGGAAGCATGCAACAACTTCTCGGACGTTCCTCGCGAAGACAAAGACTGGGTCGAGAAGAACCTCCCGGAACGCGGATACAGCGAACCGATAGAGGTCTTGAAGGCACTTCTAGACAAGGTCTAACATAGGCCCGAACAAGCACACTGACTGTGAACACGTTTCGCAAGACTTGACGCATGCCTCCTTCCCCTTTTTCGTGATTGGGGCAAGGTTCGATTCGCTCAGCACTCGTAGGTCGATGTGAGTTGGAAGAAATGCCAAACAATTTGGGCTCGGCAGCTTCCTATCGTAGCATTCTTGGGTGCTTCTATCAGAGAGGAGACTCGTCCTATGCTATACTTCGCTTTGCATGCGCATTGGCCTAGTCTCCACGCGCATTGGGCCAGTGTCCAGTAGCATGAGATGGCTATTTTGGTGTGTAAGCACCAGCCTACCACGCATGAAGATGCTCCTTCCCGAAATTCAATGAAGATGAGGCTGAAGATCGAGATTCGAATCGAAGACTTCCGCTTGAACATGCAACTGGCTGGGCCCCGCGACAGGCTGTAGTGCTCCTCGGAATTGGTGTCGCGCTGTTTCTTGCTCCTCAGATCGCGAACGTGGTATGGCCTTGGAAGCTCACTGCGTTAACGGCAAGGGCTGTGGCCGCCTGGCTGATCGGACTGGGAGTCGGGGCCGGGCAGGCCGTCTACGAAAACGATTTCGCAAGGCTGCGAGTAGGGATGATCAGCTATACTCTCTTCTTGCAAGTGTCCTAGTTGTGGGGGTAACCGGCTGGCGTGTCCCGGTAGGTCAGCGAAACGACAGATAGTTCTGACGGCACGGTTCGATTTCGTCTATGCAATCATCTGCTATTGCAAGGCGGCAACCGCCAAGAAATCGCCTTGAGTGGTTATTCCAGGCTGTCCGAGTTGATATTCCACGTAGGAAGACAACGAGAACGACCAAGCTTACCTTTACATTAGCGACATCGAGACGAAGGAAGCGACTAGATCACAAGACATCCGTACTTGCCTATGTAGGATCTGCAATAGGTAGGCTTGTACGACCGGGGAACCCATTTGGCCGCAAGATGAGTATGAGCGATTGGGAGGTGAGTTGGTTTGATTTTTGTTAGCTTTGGTAGGTTCAGGAAGAAACCTACGAAAGAGATGATCGACGAGCCCAGCAGCCAGACAGAGGCAGTCGTGAAACAGATGGCAAAGGAAGGCATCAAGTTTCTCAGCTGGTACTGGACGTTGGGTAGATACGATACCCTTGTCATTGCGGAGGCTCCTGACGAGAAGACTTTCATGAAAGCCATGCTAAGACTAGCTGACTTTGTCGCAACCGAGACCATGGTGGCAGTACCAAGGGAAGAAGCCATAAAACTCATTGAGTAGCCACTGAATTCTGCTAGCCGCCTGTACCACTCCCACTTTTATGAAACCTATTCTGAAACACTCAGCCTTCTGTTCGGAGCCCTCTCTTGGCACCTTCTATTCTGGCCTGTATCGGCACGTGCTCCCTTTACAGTCGCAATGTCGAGAAGGCATAACCGGCCTAGATCACAAGACATTCGCACTCGGGTGTGTGGGATTGGCAATAGGCATACTTCTACAACCAATTGACAGAGAATCGATTGTAGAGATGATCTAGATTTGTTGTTTGTACTTGATCATGAACACTCGGCTGAGAACTGTCCAGCCGGAACCGTACGACCTGACAAAGAACTCCTGAGCAAGCTTGAAGCAAACGCTAAGACCTCGGGCGCTCGCTTAGTCGAAGGATACTTGGACGCTCCTGCCCACACTTTCTACTTCATTGTAGAGGCAGATGCTGCTGAGCAGATCCTCAAGTTCACTACTCCGTACCTTGGTGTTGGAAAGACAGACGTCCACCCCGTCTTGAAGTGGTCTGAGGCTCTTGCCATCAGCCGAAAACTCGGACTCCAGAAGTAGAAGGCCTGAACATTCGGAGAGAAGACAAATGATTGCTAGAATTGAGGAAATAGTTCGGCGTGCGGGCGTTTCGTTTGTCATGATGGGCTTCGGATTCCTCATGGCATTGGTAGGATTGGCTGATGACTGGTACCAGCACGAGATCGTAGGATTCTCACCTGCGCTCGAGTCATTCTACGCGCCCGTACATCTCGTGATCTTCAGTGGTGTCATTGTCGCAGCGGTAGGATACCTATGGAGCCTCGCGAAGGTCAGTTCCTCCATCGGGCGAGCATATGTGACACTTGACAAGACTCCACGCACAGCCAGACCTTAACGCGAATCCGCCAAATAGAAGTGCGCAACACGCTTGAGCCTACGGAAAGTAGCATCCAAGGACGGCACGCCCATCGCGTATTGGCGCGGCGGGCAAGCTTCCCCACTAGTTTTGATTCATGGCACCAGCGCAGACCAGACGCGTTGGAGAACAGTCACCCCAGCGCTAGGAGAAGCCAAACGAAACCAATGCCCCTAAGAGGGAAGCAATGGCGAGTGAGGAGCATTTTGACGGACGAACTACAGAACAGCGATGCTTAGCACACACTATGATTAGGTACGCGCCTCGGCGAGAATCTCCCACGGCGCCGCAGTCGAGCAGAAAGCGGCGAAGGATATTGACGTCTTACAGTCATAACAAATCATCAGATACAATCTCAGCAAATCAGCTTGACATCCGACAATAGGTCTCAAAACGAGTTCGCCGTTGTGGCTCAGGTCGTCATATCAATCGTCAACCCAAGTACAGAAAAGTGAGGCCGACAAGAGACACATCATGCTGAACTTCTATGTCGCAAGAACTCAACAAAGTCAGGTTCACCAATCTCGATAAGATCCTCTACCCGAAGCTGGGAATCAGACACCCCCGGATTTCGTGTTCTCACTCAAGTTCCCCAAGCGGATAACCCGTGACAAGATGATGCGAGACTGCGAAGAGATCACACGCGCCTTTCTGGAACGAGTCTCATATCTTGACAGCAAGCTTGGGCCTATGCTGCTGCAGTTTCCCTACGCGTTCAAGCCTGAACACTTGATTGTGCTGAATGATTTCCTGCCGACCTTGCCCCGCACGACCCGTTTCGTAGTGGAAGTGAGAAACAAGAAGCTGCTCGATGAGAAGGTGTATTCTATTCTTAAGGATAACCGTGTCGCCTTGGCGCTTGTGGACCAACCCTTCATGCCTCCCACAGAAGCAATCACGGCCGACTTCGTCTACATCAGAATCGAGGGCGACAGAAGGAAAGTCAACGGTACCCTCGGCCAGGTCGAAATTGACAAGAGCGATCGAACCAAGCAATGGGCTGACAGGATCACGAAACTCCTTGAACGCTGCAAAGAGGCGTTCGTGTATTTCAGCAAGTACTACTCAGCGTATCCGCCTGCGGACGCCAAGCAACTGCTACGCGCACTTGCCATGTAGATTCAATTGTGTGCTCCAAAGCCCACAACTTGCCAAATAGCCCGATCCACCATTCACGAAATAGGCCCTACAAGACCTTTGAACTGCTTGTCTATTCTGGAGACGAAGTTCCAAGGAATGACTCTTGGATCGCGTATTGTTCCAGTCACAGCTACTTTCTTGCTGACCAGAGAGTCTATCAGTTGAACGAGCCCGCCGCAGAGGGGGTACAGGAAATCCTTGTGAGGGCCAGACTGGATTGCTTCAACATTGACGAACCTCACGGTCTGAGGCTTCGCCTTCTCTATCTCATCCGCCAGATTCTTAACGAATTTTTTCTCTATGATCTCGAAAACTTGTCCGGGAAGCATATGCGGCTTAAGCTGATAGCTCTCGAGTAGTCTGTTGACTTCTTCGCCATCAATTACGTATTCGTTTTCAGTACTCAAGGCAATGTCAGACCTTCCTAGACCGTGCGCCAACTGGATCCTCATGAGCTCAGGAAACTAGGTCACTCGCAGTTCCTCAAACATCTTCTGCAGGTCTACTACTGAGTTGCCTTTTTCTGTGCTGATGATCTGCTTGGCCGGGGGCTTCTCTTCGTAATCCGGAATCCGCTGATTGACCCGATCTTCATATGTTGGTATGAACTCGTTCTGATAGAAGACGCCCACAGGGATCTTGTCTCCCCACTCCCTCGATTTCGCCAACGCTTGATCAATCTTCTTGACCTGCTCATCCGGGCTGTGCACGACTGAGTCATAACCAGTCTCCTCTAGCATGTAGTAGCGAGGCACGGGCTTCCCTGTCTTCGGATCGGGCCTGTCTTCGCCTGAGTACCATTCCTTCGTGTTGATGTCGTTGTATGTGGGGCACGGCTGGAGTATGTCCACAAGTGCCAAGCCTTTGTGAGCAATGGCTTTCTTCATCAATTCCTTCAGATGACGCACGTCGTACGAATATCCTCTCGAGACGAACGTGTACCCTGCTGCTAGGGCGAGGGCGATAGGGTTGACCGCTGCCGTAATGTTCGGTAGGGGTATCGCTTTTGTCTTCAGCCCCAGTTGAAGGGTTGGCGATGCTTGTCCCTTTGTCAGTCCGTACACGCCGTTGTCATGAATCATGTAGGTGATGTCGACGTTGCGTCTTCCTGCGCTGATGAAATGACCCATCCCTATGCCCAGCCCGTCACCGTCGCCGCCCATCACAATGACCTCAAGCTGAGGATTCGCAAGCTTCGCTCCTGTGGCGAAGGGGACCGCTCTGCCGTGCAGGGTATGAATACCGTTGACGTTTACGAAGTGCGGAGTCTTGCCAGAGCATCCTATCCCGGAAAAGATCGCTACCTGATGCGGTTTTAGCTGCAGGTCCGCAAGCGCCATTTGGAGCGCAGACAGTATTCCGAAATCGCCGCATCCGGGACACCAGTCGTTGTGCACGTCCGATCGGTAGTCCGATACCTTAAGAGCCATACGTCAGCACCTGCCTTCCTGAGGCTTTGCCCGTAACGGCATTCTTGATGGCCTCGTAGACTTCGTCTGAACTCATCGGTCGGCCGTTGTACTTGAGGATGAGATCCTCTATGAGCATGCCTGTTTTTTCTCGTACTATTCCGGCGAGCTGACCGGAATAGTTCATTTCGACATCAATAATCTTCTTCGCTTTGCCGAGGAGTCTTGAGACTTCAGTTGCCGGGAACGGATGGATCAGACGAACCTGAACGAAGTTGATCTTCATTTCCTCTGCCTCAAGCCGTTCTGTTGCCTCCAGAATTGCGCCTTTTGGAGAACCCCAGCTGACCACTGTCACAGCATCATCTTCGGCGCCAAAGAAGTTCAGTTTCTCTGACTCGGGGATCTCCGCTTGAACGATATCCAACTTCTTCATGCGTTTCTCCATCATCTTCGTCCTGTTCGTTGGGTTTTCGTCGATGTGCCCCCTTTCATCGCGTTCGTCACCAGTGTTCCAGAAAATCGTTCCCGCCGTTCCCAACGCAATTCGTGGCGAGATCCCGGTCTCCGTCGGGCGAAAACGACTGTATTGACCTTGCTCTCCAAGGATCTTACGGAGACCCTCCGCGTCTAGAAGCTGCCCTCGATCTATTCCGATATTGGCAAAGTCGAAAGTTGGGTACGTGTTGCTGCTATTGGCCATCGCCTTGTCTAGGAGATGGATGACCGGCATCTGGTATCGCTCAGCGTAGTTGAATGCACGCGCCGCATCATAGAAACACTCTTGGATGTCTCCCGAAGCCAAGACTATCCTCGCGAACTCTCCGTGAGCGGCGTGGATGGCGAATCTCAGGTCATCTTGTCCATGTCTGGTAGGAAGTCCAGTTGAGGGTGCACCTCTCTGGTAGTATGTTATGACGACTGGAACTTCGTTCATTCCGGCCCACCCAAGACCCTCAACCATGAGCGAGAAGCCTGGTCCGGACGTGGAAGTTGACGCTCTCGCGCCGGTAAGCACTGCCCCTGAAGCCATGTTTACAGCGGCGATCTCGTCCTCCGTTTGGACCACCAGGATTGACCCGCTCCCCGTCACGGACGACGCTTCTCCGGTCGCTTGAGTCTGGGCTTGGCCCAGTGCTCTCAAGTCCAGTCTCTCGTTCGCCTCGAGATACTCACTTTCGTCAGCGGCAGGAGTAATCGGATAGTACGTCTGGAACCTGCAGCCGCCTGCCAACTTGCCGAGGGCTACGGCTTGATTGCCCATTAGAAAGATCCGGCTCTCTTCGG
>Ga0209725_1000268_pt1 | contig 31901 bp, 28 predicted proteins | sample I18A1metaG_FD_184145 | JGI IMG/M metagenome (GOLD analysis project Ga0209725, IMG submission 184145) | Lake sediment bacterial and archeal communities from Gulf of Boni, Indonesia to study Microbial Dark Matter (Phase II) - ​I18A1 metaG... | ecosystem: Environmental > Aquatic > Freshwater > Lake...
TTCTTTTTTAAAGACATATATCAGCCTCTGCGAAGATAGGACTCGGTAAGAACGGTTGGATGCAAGTGGACGGCTCTCTCTACCTTCATTCTTGAAGTTGTGGTGGAGGAATACTAGAATACGTCTTCTTGTCATTCTTATGGCCATTCTAGGCGTTATTGACGGTTTCTTTACCGCTATTTGGATAGAGAGGCACGGCATCGAGGGAGAAGTAAACCCGCTTGCCAGATGGCTCTTTGGAAACGAGTTGGATATCGTCTGGCTGGTAACGAATGTGTCCGTATCCTTCTTTTGCGGCGTCATTCTGGCGTCATCATGCCTAATTCTAAAGAACGAAAGGAGAAGATTCGTTGCGTTATTGTCTTCGTTACTAGTCGCCGCTAGAACAGTGGTGGATGGGTTCTACATAATCTATTACTTCGACCTCGGATTTCTTGGGCCGATCGTCCTTGCCTTAGGAGCAGTCCTTTTCTTCGCCAGCAGGAAAATTCTTGTCTACGGCTTCGTTGGAAGGCCCTTTGGTATCTTGGATTCTATTTCAAATTGGAGAAACGTAAATTGGAGAGATCTAAGATTGATTGTTGCGACGGCTCGTACTGATTTAATTCGACTGGCTGAGAGGGAAGTTGAAGTACAGCCTTTAAGGTCTGCCGAACATGTTGGCAATTTCAGTCTGGCGAAGCTTCGTGACAGGCGCCTCATACTTTGGGTCGCGGCTATAGTCATCACACCCATTTTGACTCTGAGCCTGATCCAAGTCTTGACTTTTCTTTCGGGAACTCAATCGCTTCCGAGGTGGCTTAGAAGCTTAGGAATGGTGACGGCTATTCAAGGTCAACTGTTTCTCGTCAGTTTCTTCCTTATAATAGCTATGCTCATAGTCTTGTTTTACGCGTTCTCATCTATCTTTGAGATTTTGGCTGAAACAAGGCAAAAATAGCACTCAACTGTACCGTATCTGTTCATGCTCGAACATGTTGAAGCTAATAATTCTTAAATAAAAACTAGAAACAAACAATTCTAACTTCAATCGTAGATCTTGAGGCCGAAAAGAGTTGAAGAAACTACTGACAAGTTTCCTTATCGTTTTGAGCATCTTGATGATTCTGGAACCTGCTCTTGCGCGTGGGGCTGAAGCGGTCGAATGGAGCGGCCCCCGCGTAGACTCGCTACTTATGAAAATCTACAAGGATCCAATTGCGGAGGGCCTGGCTCTCGCAGCGAATGAGATAGACATAATGGATATTCCACTCATGCCTGAGCAAGTGAAAGAGCTTCAAGAAAATCCGGATATTTTTCTGAAGAGTTACGAAGACCTGGGAATGGCGGAGTTGGATCTGAACAATCAAATGTGGCCGACAAGCGACGTGAGCTTTAGACAAGCGGTGGCCCACCTAATCGACAAGAATTGGATAGAAACGGATGTTCTCAAAGGATTCGGAATACCGATAGACAACCCGGTTCCAAGCGTACTTGGAGGTTGGAGTAACCCAAACATCAAGAAGTATCCTTACGATCCGGATGCTGCTAGAGCGCTTCTGGACAAGGCCGGATTCACTCTAGGATCTGATGGCCGAAGAATCGATCCGAAAACGGGAAAGACGCTTGAACCAGTGATCTTCTACGTAAGAGCTGACGACCCTCAAAGGACAGCCATAGGCGAACGGATTAGAAAGGAGATGGAACAGATCGGCATCCCTGTGGATGCGAGATTTGCTGAGAAAGCGGTGTGTAGTGAAGCTGTTCTCAAGAAATATGAGTATAATATGTATACCGGCGGACAACTGCTGATATCTGACCCGTACTATCTTTTCTGGATCTGCTTTTCAGGGATGGATATCTATCCAGAACCCTACGGCTACAATTACGCAAGAATTCACAATGACGAACTTGACAAAGCGGTCTTGAAGATTCGTAGCGGATCAACCCTTGATGAAGTGCGCGCCGCTGTGTTCAAAGCCCAGGAGATCATAGCTGAAAATGCTCACTTTATTCCTCTCTACCAACGCATAGCGGTGAAAGCCTACAGGAAAGGCTGGGAAGGCGTAGTCAACGGCGCTGGCGAAGGCGTCAATACATGGATAACATTCCTGAACGCACATCGCGAAGAACGGAACTACGGCGGTGAAATCAGATATGGTCTATCTTCTGACATTGAGAACCTGAATGTGCTTACAACTGAGTGGCAACCTGATTTCGAAGTTCTCTATAGGATCTACGACTCCCTACTCGTTAGAAACCCGGTTAACCTAGCTGAGGATGTTCCCTGGCTCGCCACCTCATGGACACTCGATCCTTGGACTAGCCCGAGCAGTATCCCAGGCTTAAAGATAACATTTAATCTTGTTGATAATGCAACTTGGCATGACGGAATAAGATTCACTTCAGCTGACGTTAAGTTCTGCATCGAATACTATCAGCAAGGCGGAAGATGGGCCGGGTACGTGTCGAATGTCGAGAAGGTTGATGTGCCGAGCAACAGTGTCGTAGTCACTTACCTCAATACAACTAGCTACTTCGCGCTGCATTGGCTTGGCTACATGCCTATAATTCCGAAACATATCTGGGAGAAGGTCGCGCCAGCTGATTGGAAGACGTACGATCCGCTTCGAGAAGGAACTCTAATAGGGACAGGGCCTTTCAAATTTGTCGAAAGGAAGGCAGGAGAATACGTTCTTCTCAAAGCAAACTCAGAATACTTCAGGCGCGCGCCGGGCAAGACATTGACTATTCAAGAAGCTTCGCTCCCGACAATGACAGCAGGAGAAGCGCAGGAGATCAGTGTAAAGGTTACAGACTATACTGAAGCTCCAGTTACAGCAGGAACAGTAACGGCAAGCATAGCGGACGCTGAAGGTAAGCAGGTCGCTGAGATCAATCTGAGCAACAAGGGTGAAGGCGTATACAGCGCAAGTTTGGCTATTGAGAAACCTGGAGAATATGTTGTCAAAGTCAAGGCGTCATATACTAGTGCTGCCGGGACTTTCACAACCCTTAAGGAGTTTCCTCTAACGGTCAAAGAAGCTTTTCCAGTGACTACAACTATACTCGCGATAGTTGTTGCTATTGTCGTGGTAGTTCTGGTTTCGTATCTCCTAATACGGAGGCGTCGCTCGAAGAAGGTTTCAACCTAGATTTCTCATTCATCCCTCGTCGCAATTCTAAATAGTCCCTGCGATGTTCTAGATATTCAATCCTCTCTCAGGGAAGAACGAATGACTTTCCAAGCGTTCTTTGTACGACGAGTAGGAAATATGCTGTTGCTTCTCTTCTTCGTTATGACTCTGAATTTCCTAATCTTCATGGCTGCGCCTGGAGATCCCATGACGGTCATAGTCGGATCTAGGCTTCTGACAACTCAACAGAGAGAAGATCTTATAGAACTCTACGGGCTCCGTGAACCAATCTGGTCGAGGTACATCAAGTACCTACGGAACATGCTGACTTGGCAATTCGGTTATTCATACTATTCACTTAGGCCTGTATCTGAGGAGATCATGGAGAGGCTTCCGAATACGATCTTGTTGATGGGCGTATCTCTATTGGCATCTATAGCGGTTGGCGTCGTGATAGGCGTGTATGCTGCGGCGAAGAGAGGTAAGCTTTTCGACGTTGCAGCCATCACGGGATCACTCGTCACTTATGCGCTACCAACCTTCTGGATGGGACTGGTTTTCCTTTTCCTGTTCGGATATCAGCTGGGACTTTTTCCTCTCGCTGGAACTATGAGCAGACCTCCTCCTTCGGAGCTATTCTCAAGGATCGGCGATCTACTCTGGCACCTCTTTCTGCCTGCTTTGACTCTATTTCTCTACAGCTATGGAGGTTGGGCTCTTCTGACAAGGAGCACGATGCTGGAGGTTCTTTCAGAGGAGTACATCTGGTCTGCCCGTGCAAAAGGAGTTAGCGAGAGAACAATACTGTTCAAGCATGCGCTTAGAAATGCTTTGCTCCCACTGGTAACGAATGCTGCGGTCTCATTCGGCTTTCTAGTTTCAGGCGCAATTTTGACGGAGCAAGTTTTCTCATGGCACGGTATCGGCTCCTACACTTGGAATGCTATACAATACAATGATTATCCGGTCCTACAAGCGGTCTTCTACATTACAGCGATCTCTGTTATTCTCGCGAACTTCGCCGCAGAGATAGCATATGGCCTAGTGGATCCGAGGGTGAAGTACTAGGAAACGTGAGAAATCTCTATGTCTGCCAAGAAGACGAATCCAGTTCTTCAGCGAGTAGATGAGTTCTGGCAAGCGTTTAAGAGAAGCCGAAAGGGAACAGTAGGTCTTCTTATCCTGCTGTTATTTGCTGGAATCTCGATCCTTGCACCCGCCATCTCACCTTATGATCCGACTGAATCGACATATCTGGCGGGATCGAAAGCTATGCCATTTTGGGCAAGATCTCTTCCGGGATATGAGAGATTGAGCGAAAATGCGATGCCAATCGCCGACCCCGGATTCTCCAATGGCAGAGGTTCGCTTGAGAGCTGGCAGATAGAAACCACTCCAAAGCTTGGGGCGACCGTAGTTGACTATTACAAGGACGATGGATATGAGAGAGGAAGCGGTCGTGGCTGCATAGTTGTTACACTACCCGTTGAAGACGCAAGCTATGAACTGGTGAAAGTCACAATCGCCACGAGATTTACATATCCTTTTGAAGGTCCTCCAGACAGATTCATAGTATCCTTGGCGGCGCGAGTCAAGAACGTAGGGTCGGCATCAGTTAAGATAGCGTCTTTCATCGCTAATGTTTCTGGTTACAGGTACATACTTTGGGAGAGAAGCATTACAAAAGATGAGAGGTGGTTTGTCCCCGAATATCCGATCGACTCTTATTCGAGTCGGCTACGAACAACCATGTTCAAGGACGTTTTGGCCGACCCAGCCAGTATGATATTTTCGAGAGCGGGTGAATATGCGTACGGCTTGGAAGTTAGCTTTTCAAATTTGACGCCCAAAACAGATCTTCTTCCCAGCGTCTATTTTGACGATATGGACTTGAGATTGTTGGGGACCGCTTTCGGATGGCTTGGAACAGATCAGTGGGGTAGAGACATCTTCACTCAGATTCTTTATGGAGCCAGAGTTTCGCTGATAGTCGGTCTACTTTCCGCCTTTATATCAGTGCTTGTTGGGCTGGCTGTCGGATCGTTCAGCGGTTATCTTGGAGGGTTCGTCGACGAATCTTTAATGAGGTTCGCGGAGATGCTGCTCGTCCTCCCGCAGATCTCCCTGCTTCTAGTGCTCACCGCCATGCTGGGAAGATCGAGCTGGAACATCATATTGATGATAGGTCTTCTGGGTTGGATGAGTTTCAGCCGCGTCATTCGATCTCAGGTCCTAAGCTTGAAGCAGAGGCCTTTCATAGAGGCAGCTCGTGCAGCTGGTTGCGGAACTCTGAGAATTCTGTTCAGGCATATAATGCCTAACTTGATTTCACTCGCCTATGTCGCCTTAGCATTGGCTGTTCCTGCTGCGATACTTGCAGAGGCTGGTCTCAGTTGGCTCGGTCTCGGAGATCCGTCAGCAGCATCTTGGGGAAGAATTCTTCATGACGCGACTAGATACGGGGCTGTTAGGGAATGGTGGTGGGTGATCCCGCCAGGCCTATGTATCGCTTTACTCTCTCTGTCCTTCATCATGATCGGCTACGCGGTCGATGAAATCTTCAATCCCAAACTCAGAAAAGGCTAGGTGAGCGAAGTTGCTCTATTCTCCTGCTCTTCCGCAAGCTGAAGGCTTTTCTACCAGAATCTCCTTCTAAGGGCTGTCTTCTCACCCTCAATAATCAACTCGAACAGTCGGTCAGAGACCTTTTTCTCACGCCTGAGAATGGCATGACCGTCTTCAACGGTAAGCCGTCGCCCCGAGAGAACGTAAGCGGCTATTTTACCGTACTTCTCCACTAGTCGAGCGGTCTCCTCAGCCATTTCCAACAGATCTCTCTCCTTCGCTGAAAGAGCTTTTCCTTTCTTAGCGATAATCTTAGCCAATTCTTCCTCGGACTCATTGAGTACAGCCACAGCTTTGGAGCCGCATTTGGGGCAAGCGAACTTGTCAGGAAGGTCCTTCACCCTAATCATCTCCACGAACTCTCGGCAGGAGATGCACAAGAAGGTCTTGACCTCGTTCAAGATTCTAACTCTAGCAGATTCCAGAAGGATACGCTTCATCTTCTCGGGCGGAATCAAGTCCGTCTTCCGACTGATCCTTTCGATACCGATCCGTGCAACTGGAGTTGCTTCACGTGTGGTCTTCAGAATAACGATCTTGGTAGAGCCGTCTTGAATTTCCTCAAGAATCTTGATTGTATTCAGAACATCCGAGTCCTTATCAAGCGTCTCCTTCAATGCCTCATCTAGTATAACTGTTCCTTCAAAACCCTTCATCAATTGACGTAAGCTTACGTTACTGAAATCGACCCATCTAGATATCGCTCCAAACCTTCTCGCAACATGGACCATCCTTCGCTTGAAAAGCCCAGTCTTCATGGACGCCTTCGAGATCATTTCACGTACGTCCATTCTTGGAAGTCTAGTAAGAAGGTTTGCGACTGTCTGGCTATCTGCAGCCCCCATCGTTTGAATCACAATCCTGTAGGGGTCCTGTTGAATTCCAACTGTGGAACCCGTTTCCTCCGACAGGACATGCCCCAGCAATCTAGCGAGAGTTCTATTCACAAGTGTTCCGAAGTGTGCGCCAATAACAACGAAGTCCTCCCAATTTTCTATTGTAATAGTCCTGTCGCTAGGAACATCTTGCTCTTCGTCAACCTGCTCGAAAGTCTCATGGAGAGCGCGCACGATCGTCTCAGTATCAGCTGGATACTTCTTAGCGAGCTCAGATGCGATCCTTTCCATATTCCTATTCTTCTTGTACTCTTCACCAGCATAGCCCCTAATCCAGCCTACTTCTCGAGCTATTTCGAATGGTACAGGAATCTCCTCACCAACCCAGCTTGGTATGGCACCTGTGGGATCCGCAATCGGCTTGACGTAGATTTTGTCTCCACGGATGCTCATCATCTTCCATGGGCTTCCCCGAACAATGAATTTCATCCCAGGTTCACCGTACTCTGCGACGAACGCTTCATCAAGAACTCCGACGGGGGCGTCTTTAGACTCATCGATTATGAGGTACTGTTTTTCGTCGGGGATCATCGAGAGTTTCTCGAAGTAGTATCTGTACATCTCCTTAATTCTTTGAGGTCTAAGTACAACCTTATCTTCAAATGATGCCCAAGCTAACCTCGGATACCTTGAATGCATATACTTGATAACAGCGACCAAGTCTTGCTCAGTCAAATCTCTGTAAGGGTAGGCATTTCTGAACAATTCAGCGATCTCAGAGAAATACCATTTTCTTCTTTGAATCAAGAGGCCAACAATTTGATGAGACAATGCATCGAACGGCTTGTCAGGAACTGAGACCGGCTCCAAATCTTCCTCATAAGCTCTTCTAGCAATGACAGCAGCTTCAAGAGTATCGTCGGAATCCATTGCGATAATAACACCATCAGCCATCCGCTCTATCCTATGGCCGCTCCTTCCAACTCGCTGGATGAGGCGGGTTACTTGTCTCGGGCTCATGTACTGTATGACGAAATCTATCCTCCCGACATCTATTCCAAGTTCCAAGGATGATGTACAGACTAGTCCTTTCAGCCCGCCATCTTTCAAACCTCTCTCAGCTGTTATCCGAGAGGGCTTCGCTAGAGAGCCGTGATGAATCGATATGGGAAAATCGACATCCCAAACCTTGAATCTGCTCGCGAGGACTTCAGCTATAGCCCTAGTATTGGTGAAAAGTAGGATCGATTCATGGGACTTTATTAGATCACGCATAATTCTGAGTCTAGCAGCAACCTCTGGATGCGTGTAGAGAGCGGAGGAAAGCTCGTAGTCGCTCGAGGAAGGTTGAGGAAATAGTATTTTCAGACGCATCTTGCGCGCAATAGGAACCTTCACAACCTCTGCCTTTCTACCCGATCCCACTAGAAACTTCGCCACGATCTCCGGAGTTCCTATAGTAGCTGACAACCCTATGATTTGGAAATCCTTCATAGTCACCCATCTAAGTCTCTCTAAAGCAAGAGAGAGTTGGCTGCCTCTCTTATCTTCAGCAAGCTCATGAATCTCATCAACTATCACGTAGCGTACTTCATGTAGATGGCGTTTCATGACCCTTCCTGGTAAAATTGCTTGCAAAGTTTCAGGAGTTGTTATCAACATGTCAGGAGGGCTCTTCGCTTGTCTACCTCGTTCAGCTATCTCAGTGTCACCGTGCCTCACAGCAACCTTAACGTCGAGTCTCTCACACCACCATTCAAGGCGCTCAAGCATGTCTCTGTTTAGAGCTCTCAAAGGCGTAATGTACAGTATCTTGATGCCGAACGGTCGCTCTTGACTGCTGATGAACATGCTCAAGACCGGAAGAATCGCTGCCTCGGTCTTTCCAGTCGCTGTAGGCGCTATCAAAAGCACGTTCTTTCCTTGAATGATTAGCGGAATCGCTTTCTGTTGAGCTTCAGTGGGTGAAGAGAATCCGCGCTCTTTCACGGCTTCTCTTATCGGCTTCGCAAGCAAGGAGAACGCGTTGCTCTTTCTTTGAGGCATTGATCGGTGCCAGCACTAGAAAAGAAAATGGCCCCACATAAAAACTTGGTATAAGAACTCTTCAGCAAGAGCGTGGAAGGCTTAAATCTCGATTTCTCAATTCTAGCTTTGATTTGGGTGAAGGGAACGCGTGCAAATTGAGTCCCTGCTACTATCACTGGTCTCAATCGCAGTTATGGAATTCGGCGATAAGACTCAACTCGGAGTGCTCACGCTATCGGCAAGGTACAAGTTGAGAGCACCCATTTTCCTAGGAGCCATGGCTGCATTCGCTATCGTATGTACACTAGGCGTCGCTATCGGCGAAGCGCTATTGAGCATACTGCCTGTCTGGCTTCTGCCAAAGATTTCCGGAATCGTCTTCATAGCGCTGGGCTTGTTAATGCTGAGAGGACTTGAGGAAGAGAAGGAAAGTTCGATAATAGGTCAAAGGAGAGGCCCTTTCGCTTCCACATTTCTTATGATACTGGTATCCGAGTTTGGAGATAAGACTCAAATTGCGATGATAACGCTGGCAGCGAAGTTTGGGTCACCGCTTGAAGTCTTGGTCGGAGCGCTACTGGGATTAGGAGCTATAACAGCACTAGGAACGTTGGTTGGAGAGAGAATAGCTAGGGTGGTGCCTATGAGCGTTATCAGAAAGACTGCTGCAGCAATCTTTGTGGCAATCGGGTTGCTTACCTTGGCAAGCGTAATTTAAGCATAAGAGCTCCCATCAGGAATGATCTACTTGCTCTTCTCAACTCTCATGATCGCTTTTTGCTGTATTACCATTAAAGAAAGAGGTATAGAATCTGTCTTAACCCAAAGGAAGGCACCTTAACACAAAGTCGAAAAAATCTAAACCGACGCCAAAAGATTAAATAACTACCATTTCTGACTTATCGAGAAGTATCAAAAAAATTAACTTCTATCAAGGTTCATAGACATACGGAGTTCGAGGCTCGTGAGCAAGGATCTCGACAAGATGTGGAGGGAGCGTCTCGTCAAGGGCAACTTAGACCTGATAATACTGCGTCTTCTTAAGGTGAGGTCAAGATGGGGATACGAGATAAATATGGGTATAAGAGACAGATTCAAGGTGTACCTGAGTGCCGGAACACTCTACCCTCTTCTTCACTCCCTAGAGGATAGGGGCTACCTTGAAGGTATCTGGGAATCTGAGAAAGGGAGAGGAAGAAGGATCTATAAGATAACGCAACGCGGCGAAGAATTTCTTGCAGCTGGAGAGAAAGCCTCGGAAGATCTTCTTAAGAGGATTCAACTTGAAGCTGACACGGAAAGTCTCTTCTCTCAAGGTTGAATACACAATCCAAGTTTGGAATATGATGATACGTTTCTCAATGTTTATCCCTCGGTGAACTGATCGATGAGTAGTCAAAAGAAACATAGGCTTCTCAACTTCATCAGAAAGAACGAGATAGCGAAGACCGCTCTACTCATTGTCCTAATAGTCTGCGTATCACAGGGATCTTTTATCGCCTCGGCATTCGCTTTGCACACTTACCCTGAATATCCTGTCATGGTCGTCGTTTCCGGAAGTATGGTTCCAACTTTGGAGATAGGCGATCTGATCATCGTCAGTGGCGTCGACCCTAGAGAAATAACGGTCGGCACGATCATAGTCTTTCATGATCCGACTAATTACAAACAGCTTTTGAACCTCAATGTTCTTACGGCCACTGGAGTGAAACTAATCGTACATAGGGTCTATGGACTCGAGCAGAGAGGCGATGAAATCTATTTTAGGACAAAGGGCGATCACAATTCAGTGGCGGATCCTTGGATCGTACCTGCGAACTATGTTGTGGGCGCCGTTATCGGAAGAATACCCTATGTCGGAATTGCCGTGATGAAATTGCGAGAACCGTTCGGAAGGGGCGTAATCATAGTTTTGATACTTGTCCTTATCATCTACATGTTCATTGAGGCTGGAGGCAAGCAACGTAAAGAGAAGTCTGCGGAGCTTCAAGAGAAGCGTTCGCTTTGGCAAGCATTATATAAATGAACTTATATACCCCCCTTCGTTCTAGGGCTCTATCCATATACCGAGGATGGGCTGGACTTGCCTAAGAAGAAGGCTTTCATCAATATAGAGAACGTTGTCGCTTCAGCAACTTTGAGGCAGAATATCGATCTAAACTCAATAGTAAGGGTTTTTCCTGGAGTTGAATACAGGCCTGAACAGTTTCCAGGTTTGGTTTATCGACTGAAGAAGCCTAAGACGGCGACTCTGATATTCAGCTCAGGAAAGATGGTATGTACAGGTGCTAAGTCAGAGAGGCAAGCCAAGAAAGCAGTGATGAAAGTTATCGATGAGTTGAAGAAGAACGGCATAGTTATCGTCGGAAAGCCGGATATTCAAATTCAGAATATCGTAGCTTCCGCAGGTCTTGGAGGCTACATAGATCTCGAAAAGTCCACGTACTCCTTGAAGAGGACTATGTATGAGCCTGAACAGTTTCCAGGGTTAATATATAGAATGGATGACCCGAAAGTGGTAATACTCCTCTTCGCAAGTGGGAAGCTCGTATGCACCGGTGCCAAGAAGGAGACTGAAGTCCACAGAGCGGTTAACAAGCTTCAGGAGACGCTTGAAACTAAGAACCTCATCTACTACGAATAGTAGGCTCGAAAGCTAGTTCACGAACTCTATCCGCCCTCGTAAAATCCGCCAACAATTGATTCCAGCTACTCTGGTTGTAGATACATCCAGCATCAGGCGCTGTAAAGTCTTCAAAATAACCCAGAGAACGGGCTCGGCATCCTCCGCAGACGCACTTGTACTTGCAGTCGCTACAGGCTCCCTTGGGTCCCTCTCTGTTTCTGAAGGCGCTGAAGATTCGGTTCTGATTCCAAATCTCTAGAAATCTCTGTTCGCGCAGGTTTCCGACCACAAACTGCGGAATGAAAACACAAGGTGTGACATCTCCATTCGGCTCTATGGCGCAGTACAATCTTCCCGACCCGCAGCCTCCGATGAATTCAGCTAAAGGCTGAATCCCCCATTTGTGTCCAGAGCCCACGTAGAAATGAGTAGGCGCAACCGCATGTCCTTCAGACTCTTGGAGAACAATCCTTGCGTACTGAGGAGCTGTCGATAGAACCTCTATCCCAGATGTTTTCGATTTCTCATAGAGAAGCTTCAGTAGCCATTCTCTTTCTGAAGGGGAGAGGTCGAGGTCCGCTATCTCCTTTCCCCTGCCTACAGGAATAAAATTGAAGTGGATGAAACGACTAACCCCGATATCCCTCGCGAGATCTATCAAATCAGCTACATCGCTGATGTTCAACTTCGTAACAGTCGTCGCCATAGTGGTGTATAGTCCCTCTTGCACAGAATTTCTAATCCCTTCTATAGCTCCCTTCCAAGCCCCTAGAAGACCTCGAAATTTGTCATTTACCCCAGGCCTGATGAAATCTAGGCTGACTTCAACGTAACCAATGTCAGCTTCCTTCAGGCGATGTGCCACAGCTTTCGTGATTAGAGTACCGTTCGTAGCGACGGCAGCATGCATCTCTCTCCGTCTCACTTCTTTCACAACCGAGAAAAAGTCTGGATGCATTAAGGGCTCTCCTCCTGAGAAGGCGATTGATACGACTCCAGCATCCGCTAGCTCGTTTACAACCTTAAGCTTCTCTTCGAGTGTAAGTTCGTCGGGCGCCGGTACGCCAGCGAGTTGATAGCAATGCTTGCATCTCAAATTGCACATGTTGGTGAGGTTCCAGACAACTAGAAACGGCGCTTTGAGTAGCTGTGGCTTCGTTATCCCATGCGTGGCGATGCCGGAGAGGACACTAGCCACGCCTCTGCGAACGATAGGGTCTTCAAGATACTCTCTAAGCGCATTTGCATCTGCGCTAAATGCCTTGCATCCAGCTGAGAGGATTATCTCAATCAGCCACGTGTATAAGCGGTCCTCCAACGTATCCGCTTGCTTCTTTTGAACGAAGGCTGCCAACGCGGATTCGAGTCGAGACCTACCTTGAGTATTTCACTCCATGCCAGCTCTCACAATAGCTTTCGAGAGGGGATAAGCCATCCCCGGTTCCAACAACCTCAAGGTGTCAACGAGCATTCATGAACACCTTGCCCCAAAATCGACCTAGCCGGTCTTCATTCAGAAGTAAATTTGGTATTCAACCAATATTTTTCCAAATTATGTGCACTTCAACGTATATTTAGGTTTGACTTTCCCAGTCGGACGGCTAGCGGGAATCTCTCAAGCCGATAGGCATGCTCAACAGTGGAGTATGGCAACTTCATGCCTGCGCGGAAACCAAGGTTCAGCGGTGACTAATCGAGAAGGTTTAAAGCCAAGTTGATTCGAACCTAAACAGATTAACGTCTGGAAAAGAGGCATCCCGAATGCTGAAGGCAATGCAGGTTTTCATGCTGAGCGCCATGGTACTAATTCTTCCGGTTGCTTTAGCTAACTCCTCCTCGATACAAGTTTCCGGTGGATTATCCGGTGAACAACAGATTGGAACAACTGCCTACCATGTGTTTCACTTTCAAAACAATGGAGACAGTGAAGCGACCGTCAGAATAGAGCCGACGGAGACGTATCTCACTTTTCAATACATTCAAGTTACAGGCAGCTACTACATAGTGAACAAGACGGACATGGTTGCTGCGTTCTTTGTAGACTTCAAGATCGATGGTTCAAGTACCGACTGGAACACCCTGGTCGAAGAAGGTTTCATTCTGCAATCGAAAAAATCATCGGATTTACAGTTGGGTTTCCACATTCCGGAAAGTTTCAGGCTCATACCATCTCATTTGGAATACAGGTTTTATGGCGGAGAGAAACTCTTGATGCGTCTCGGTTTCAAGTACGACGGGAATTTTGGCTTCCACGACTCTTCTCTCAAGGTCAAGGCGTCTGAGCCGAAGTTCAATGTCACAATATCTCCGAAAACCGATTTCAAGATAGAAAAGGCAGCGGCAGACGGGATTAATTTGACGGCAAACGTGAGCGCTAGCATTCCTGTAGTCTACAACGTGGAATACGAATGGTCCTGTACAGGGGGCGCTCTGAATTCGACGAACACAAGAACAGTCAAATGGTCTGCAGCGAATCTGTCTGAAGGAAACTATATCATAAGCTGTGAGGTCAAAGTTAGCTACTTCTATGAGAGTAGCGTGAAGACGATAGTTACAAGCGCATCTGCAAACGTAGAAGTTATTTCGGAGCCGAATGTTTCGATTCAATTTCTCCCATTAGGTCTAGGAATCGCGATAGCCATTCTTCTCGTTGGATGCAAAGCATACCTAACATCTTCTGCAAAACGCGCTTCCGGCCATTAATAAAGAGGAATAAGCGATTTCAATCCTCACATAGACCGATTCAAAGAATTTCTGTCGTGTAGTTACTTCACGTCGCATAAAGAGTCCTCAATAATATTCTTAGCCTCAAAATATTCCCATTGGGAATTGGAAGCTATGCGTCAACTTACATAAAACAGGGAGGTAGGGGGATCCCGGAGGCTGATTTGAAGGGGCAACATAACATCTTTCAATTCTATGTTAGACCGATTGAAACCCAATCGCTTCCTGAGCCCTTTAAACGAGAAGAGTATGGCAGTTTAGCCTGTACTAAACTCATCGCATCAGATGGGAAAAAGCGAGACTTGATCCGCCTGCGTACACTCCCTGCGTTGAAATTAGGGTTGTGACTCGTACCGAAATCTATGAGAGATGCATGCTATTCATAGCAGTAGTATCCCTAGGTATCCTAGCCCTCGAGAAACTCTATTGGTTAGTCATATCCTTCCTAACCTAGCCTAACGGAGTCATAAGAGCCGACAACCTTCTTATTACGCGCATCGTCTTTCTATCTTGGAGGTGAACCATCCATGCCAATTCCCAAGAAAGGCCGCAAGTGCTTGATCTGCAACAAAGCTTTCAAGCCAATGACAGACAATCAATGGAAGCGAATAAAATACATGCATGAGCTGATGTCTCTAAGACACAAGAAATACCTTGCTTTGAAGAAGTAGCGATGAGCGCAATATGCCATAAGACGAGTGACTGAGTAATTTACTGAACGGAAGAGTAGCAACTTTGGGCCTCTGGATCCAAAGCATTCCAGCATTGCTCTGAACAATCTGGGGAAAGCTAGAAATAGCGCCGCGAAGACTATGCCTTTAGGGTCTATCTGTCATGTCCAATGAGAAAATACCTCCAGAGAAGATTAGGTTCTTGTATTCTAGACCTGATGACTACGAACTAGCCTATGTAAACGGTGTATATGGAGGAATAACTCCTAGGGGGGAACTGATGTGTCATTTCTTTCTTGAATACAGTGACATTCCGGCCGAAGAGGTGGCCCCTTTGGTTGGAGAGCAACTTCAGGTTGATAAGATCTCGAAGAAAGAGAGAGCAGAACATGCGCCTGGGGAGCTTGTTTATAGAAGGGATGTTCGGGTAGGCTTAATAATTCCTATTCAACACATTGCTAGTATTGCGAACTGGATGCTCGATAAATTAAAAGCTTCTCACATAAGTGTGGAAATGAAGGAGGAACGATAAAGATGTCAAGCATTTTTCCTCAAAGCGCTTTGAATGGAACTGGGTATCTTCGCCCTACTCCTTATCACCTTATTATGAGAGAGCACCCCCTCTATGTTAGTGCTGATACTGCCATCGTGCCTCTTGATTTCCTTCTTCTAGAGTTTGATAGCGCAACTAGCCCCCCACTGTCTGAGGCTGAAATCGCAGACATAGAGGAAGGTGAAAGGGAGTTCTCCAAGGGTGGCGGGAAGGTATACGACACCGCGGAGGATTTTATTAAGGACCTTCATGCCGCGAGGGAAAGAGCCCGAAAAGAGAAAACAGAATAGGTGCCATTTTTGTGGCGCTCTAAACCTTCACCAAGGTTTGAGCGTAGTTATGAGAATTTGAGTGATGAAATGGTCGACCGAGTTGACGAGGCCATTAGAATCATATTATCGTCTCAAAGACCAGAACGTTTGGGAATACAAAAGAGAGGGGGCTTGAAGGCTTATTTTGCTTATGAACTAGGTCGCAAGTGTAGAATATTATATAGACCGCAATACGACCAAGGAATAATCGATTTCTTCAGAGTCTGTTCTCACAAAGAAGTATATGGACCTTAAGGATTATAGATGCTCAACGCGCCACTATCTCTCGACAAAGCTCCAAAGCCTCAAGAACCTCAACCTGTCTATCTTGTTCTCTTTCTTTGTTTCTAACCGAAAGAGAGAAAAACCGCGGCCGCAAATACTATGCTTGGCCATCGGAAGAAATGATATCTGTCGCATCATTCCACAAATATTCAAAGTAGTTTCTTGCAAATCTCGCGAGTCCAGGATGGTCAGCCCATATAGCCAGCGCAACTGCTTCCTCGACACGTCCGGCAAGAACTAGCATCACTTCTTTAGAATCCGAGACAATCCCGCCGCCGAACATTTGATCTCTAACTCTAATCTCGCCGATTTCCAGGAAGTCTCTCAACGTATCTGTGTTCACAGCTCGCGTAGTCATCAACGAGATCTTGACGCCTCTTTCCCTTAGATGAGTTAACGTCACTAGTAGTATCTTTGTGGCTTGCACAGGAATTTCAGGCACAGCGATGAGGATTTCCTTTCTAAATCTTTCAAGCATCTCTTGTATCTTCGAGAGAACATTGTATTGGCCTCGTACGATCCAGATGTCAGGCCTTTCGTGAACCTCTTTCTTTTCATAGATCGGCTGTAACTCGCTAAGTATCTGCGATTCATTTCGACTGAAGGTGTCTTCAATTCGCAACTTGATCGCATCGAGAGCGACAGAGGGGGACTTTGGATAATATTTTGATGGTCTCCCCCGTTCCATCTCGATCCAACCTTTGCTTTCAAGACTTCCCAGAACCTCGTAGATTTTTGAGTATGGAACACGAGCACTTTGGCTTATCCGACCTGCGGGCATCGGGCCTAGTTCTAGCAGGGAAGTGTAGGCTTGAGCCTCATAGTTCGTCAATCCAAGTTCCCGCATAGCTCTTTTCGCTTTCTCGCTGACAGTCATTGCTTCTACCACTTCTCACCATATGATTAGTGCGAAAATATTCTTATACGGGGATTCTCCAACTTAAACAATACCTACGACCACTAGTGGTGTCAAAGCCGTTGACTGGATTCTTGCAGAAGACTGAGAGCCTCTGTCCAGAATGCCTCAAAATACTTCCTGCGGAAATCTTTGAGAGAGACGATAAGGTTTGGATCAAGAGGGCGTGCCCTGATCACGGTCCGATTGAGGAGCTCTACTGGGGCTCCTTCGAGATGTATGAAAAAGCGAAGAAATTCGCATACGATGGGAAAGGGATCGAAAATCCGTACATCCTCAAAGTTAACCCGGTATGTCCGAAGGATTGCGGGTTATGTAGAATACATATGTCCCATTCTGCGATGACGAACATCGTCGTCACAAATCGGTGCGACTTGAACTGCTGGTACTGCTTCTTTTTCGCTGAGAAGGCAGGCTACGTCTACGAGCCCAGCTTGAAGCAACTAAGAGAGATGTTCCGGACGATCAGAGCTGAGAAGCCTGTGCCCTGTAACGCAATACAGTTGACTGGAGGTGAACCTTGCTTAAGAGACGACATAGTGGAGATAATCAAGATAGCTAAAGAGGAGGAGATCGATCACGTTCAACTCAATACTGACGGGATAAGACTTGGCAACAGCCCCGCTCTGGTCAGACAGGTTCGAGAAGCGGGTGTAAACACTATCTACTTGAGCTTCGACGGCGTCACAGCGAAGACCAACCCGAAGAACCATAGGGAGATTCCAGCGGTCTTGGAAAATTGCAGAAACGCAGACGTCGGTATAGTTCTAGTTCCAACAGTAATCAAGACGATTAATGATCATGAAGTTGGGGAAATCGTGAAGTTCGCTTCAAAGAACATAGATGTCATAAGAGGAATAAACTACCAGCCTGTGTCACTTGTGGGAAGGATGCCTCAAGCTGAGAGAGAAAGATTCCGTATCACTATACCTGAGACCATCGAAAGGATTGAAGAGCAGACAGGAGGCGAAATAGCGAAGGAAGATTTCTATCCCGTACCCTCGATTATTCCTTTCAGTCACTTCGTTGAAGCGCTGACGGGCAAGGTTGAATACGAGTTGTCTGCGCACTTCGCTTGCGGTATGGCTACCTACGTCTTCAAGGACAAACACAGGTTGATACCGATAACTCGTTTCGTAGATGTGGAAGGGCTGCTGGAGTACCTTGAAGAAAAAGCACAGGAGCTGAAGTCAGGCAAGAGCAAGTACGTCATCGGAGCAAAGCTTCTCTACAAACTAGGAAGTTTCATCGATAGAAAGAAGCAGCCGAAATGGCTCAGCCTCTCAAAGATAATCTCGAATGCACTTCTGAAACACGATTATCAAGCTCTGGGCGTATTTCACCACAAGTCTCTCTTCATAGGGATGATGCATTTTCAAGACTTGTACAACTATGATATCGAGAGGGTTAAGAGATGCGACATTCACTATGCTACACCAGACGGAAGAATAATCCCGTTCTGCGCATTCAATGTAATTCCGGAATGGTATAGAGACAAGATCCAGAGAGAATACGGGGTCACGGTGGAGGAGTGGGAGAAAAAGACCGGCAAAAAACTTGCTGATGACTTCTACAGGAGAATACCCCCCGCACCAGAAACCTGAAAAAAATAGAGGAATACAAGAAATCGAGATCCGGCCTGCTATTGGCTAAGCTCCTGACCGAAGGGAAGAGTCATGAGCGTCTGGAGAGAATCGCTCTTCGGAGAAGTAGAAGACCTGCTCCGACATGACCGGACTCTAAAGCCGGTCAATCACATGCCAACTAATGGTCAAAACGGAATAGAACAATACTTTAATTTGTTCTCTTCGAATTGAATACTCAAGGCGGTTGTATGCCTTCTGCCTTCGTGATGATTAACACAGAGGTTGGCGCTGAAAAAGAAGTCTTAGAGCGACTGAGGAAGTTCACCGACATTAAAGAGTCCTATGCCGTATTCGGGATATACGACATCGTTGCGAAGATTGAAGCTGACTCTATGGAGAAACTGAAAGAAATAATAGATTGGCGCATAAGACGGCTTGACAAGGTTAGATCGACTCTGACGATGATCGTCACAGAGTCCAAGCATTGATAACTCAATCCTTTCTGAGACTATGCCAAGTTCCCTTTCCTTGCAAACTCTGAAAATGACTTTCCAACTTAGTTTTCAGATTCTCAGTTCTCTAGCAAGTTCTCTCTCGAAACCTCAACGACGTGGTCTAGACAGAACCTCGAATTTAGAGCCGTATTCACCAGCAAACTCAAAATATCTGACATGCTATGTGTACATACTGATCGCTGATTTGGACTGCGGATGCTTGAGGTGAGCAAGTTGGCAACTCTCTCAGATCTCTATTTGATGAATCTGTTAGTGACGCTCGGCATGTTCCTAGTTTTGACACTTAGAGCATGGATAGAATTGAAGAACTACAACATCATGTGGAAAGAGATTAGGAGACGAAGCACGAATGAACTTGTGAGTAGAATCCTTAGAGCTGAAAGAGAGCTCTTCACAAAAGTTGAAGGTGGAACGGAACTATACGATCTGCTCTGCAGAATGTTCGATGTCGAGGCAAAGTGAGACAGATCCTGATATCAGGCCAATCGATAGCATGCAACATAATGGCCTTTCTCGGTCTCTTGGAGTTGGGGTTCGTCTTTGCTGCAGATCGACATAGCGTATGGGCATCTTGGATGGAACCTACACCCGGAGGGTGGGTTTATCGGGTTAGGGATCTCCCCTTTCGGTATCAACTTCTTCCTATCGGCTTTTGGGTCCGGTATCGGTACAGCCGATAGAAGTGCTTCTGTATATGGGTGCTGCGGGTTTGAGAAAACTTCTTGCAAAGGTCCAGACTCGACTATCTTCCCCAAGTACATGATCGCTATTCGGTTGCAGACGTACTTGGCTGTAGCTAGGTCGTGGGTTATGAATAGATAGGTGAGGCCCAAGTCCTTCTTCAGCTCCATCATCAACTCTAATATCATAGCTCTCATCGAGACATCGACCATGGCGATAGGCTCATCAGCTACAACGAACTCGGGCTGGAGGATCAAGGCTCGAGCTATTGCTACTCTCTGCCTCTGGCCTCCGCTCAATTGATGTGGATACTTGTCATAGAGAGCGGTTGCAGGGCTCAAGCCAACCCTCTCCATCATGGCTAGAACCCTGTCCTTCTCTTCTCTATTCTTCGCGATGTTGTGAATCTCTAGTGGATGACCAATGGCGTCGCCGATCTTCATTCTAGGGTTCAAGGAGGCGTAAGGGTCTTGAAAGATGACCTGCATCTTACGCCTGAAACGTCGAAACTCTTCACCTTGCAGCGACTCCAAATCTACTCCATTGAAGAGAATCTTTCCAGCGGTGGGTTCGGCTAGACGAAGTATGAGCCTACCGATAGTGGTCTTTCCACTTCCGCTTTCGCCAGCAAGTCCGAAGACTTCTCCACGGTCGATGTTAAAGGTTACGTCATCAACGGCTCTAACGTATTGAGTCTCCTTTTTAACAAGGTTCTCTATGAATGTCCGTTGAATTGGAAAATACTTCTTTAAGCTTTGAACAGACAAGATTGTTTCTTTCAATAGCAGTTCCTCAACCACCATGCAGGAAGCATGCAACCCTACGAGTTGTTTCCAGTTTGATCAAAGGGGGCTCCTCTTCCGCACACCTCGGCATAGCATATTTACATCTAGGTTGGAATCGGCACCCTTTCGGGGGATTTATTAGGTCTGGAGGAAGGCCTGGGATGAAGGTTAGTTCTTGCGATGTGAGCCTTATGTTTGGAATAGATCTCAATAGAGCTTTGGTGTAGGGATGGAGAGGATTCTCATACAGTGAGACTGAATCTGAGATCTCCATCATCTTCCCAGCGTACATCACGACCACAGTATCTGCAAGTTCAGCGACTATCCCCATGTTATGGGTAATTAAGACCATTGAAGATTCAAAGTCCCGCTTCAGCTGCCTCATCAACTCGACTATTTGAGCTTCAACTATGACATCCAGAGAAGTAGTCGGTTCATCCGCTATGACTATGTCGGGGTTCAGAGCCAGAGCAAGCCCTATCATTATCCTTTGGCGCATCCCTCCACTAAACTGGTGAGGGTAATCATCGATTCTCGTTTTGGAGATTCCCAACCGTTCAAGTAGAGCTTCAGCACGCTTCATCGCTTGCTCCTTTGTAGCTGTCTGATGTCTCATTATGGTCTCCACTAAGTGGTCGCCAATTCTCATAAGGGGGTTGAGGGAGGTCATAGGGTCTTGGAAGACCATGCCGATACGTCTTCCTCTGATCTTTCTCATTTCATCCTCAGACTTCAGCAGTAGATTCTCTTGATCGAAGAAGATGCTGCCCCCCACAATTCTCCCAGGTGCAGGTACAAGACGCATTATCGAGAAACCGAGAGTAGACTTCCCTGATCCTGACTCACCAACTATTCCCAAGGTCTGCTTCTTCCCAAGCGTGAAGCCCACATCATCTACAGCCTTAACTAGGCCTGCGTCCGAGTAGTAGTAAACCTTCAAGTCCTTAACTTCAAGAAGTTCCACGTTGAAGCCCTACCTCTCTCTCAGTCGAGGATTCAGAATCTGATTCAAACCTTCACCGAGTAGACTGAAACCCAGGACGACTATTACGATCATCAAGCCCGGAAAGGTGATCATCCACCAGTATCCCCCCGGGAGGAAGGACTTGCCTTTGCTAAGGTCGAACCCCCAGTCTGGCGTCGGAGGTGGAATCCCCAAGCCTAGATAGCTGAGGCCCGCCTCGGTCAGGATTGCATCGGCTATATTTAACGATAGAACAACCACGAGAGAGGGTATGACATTCGCAAATATGTAGCGGAACAGAATGGTTGAGTTCCTAGCTCCTAGCGCTCTAGCCGCATCAACGTACAACTCCTCCTTGATCGAGAGAACCTGCCCACGAATCATTCTGAAATATGTTGGTATATACACCACAGCGATAGCGATTGACATGTTGATTACGCCCGGCCCCATCATCGCCGCTATGGCGATCGCTAGGATCAGTCCTGGGAAGGCGTAGATGCTATCCATGATTATTGAGAACAGTCTGTCCGTCTTACCTCCTAAGAAACCTGAGAGCAATCCAAACGGGGTCCCGACAAGAGAGGATAATAACGATGATATTAAGGAAACCTCAAGGGCCACGATTGATCCGTAAATCACTCTGCTATAGACATCCCTGCCCAGATGGTCTGTTCCCATTGGGAATTGACTGCTGGGCGGTTGAAGTGCAGGGCCCGCCTCTATGATCGGGTTGTATGGGGCGATGTAGGGCGACAGTAGAGTCATTGAAATGACGACGACTAGCAACACTGCTCCCGTGATCGCGAGATACACTTCTATGCCTCTAGCACCCTTCCCAATAAGTCGTCGAGCTAGGAATCCTGAGAGGGATCGAACTTGTATCTTGCCTGCCATGATCTTGCGCCTTCAATAGCGTATCCTAGGGTCCAAGTAGGCGTAGATCATATCGACCGTCACACTCACCGCAGCCACAAGTATTGCGAAGAACACAACCGCACCTTGTATAGCTGGAAAGTCTCGGTAGCTTATCCTCTCTACAAGGTATGAACCCATTCCAGGCCATGAGAAAGTGCTCTCTGTCAAGACAGCTCCAGCGAGTAGAAGTGCGAATTGAAGCCCGATCATCGTCAAGATTGGGATGAACGCGTTCTTCAATGCATGCTTATACAAGACAGTGTTCTCCTTCAATCCTCTCGCTCTTGCTGCCGTGACGAAGTCCTGTCTCAGAACGTCGAGCATGTGAACTCTCGTTAACCTAGTAAAGATCCCTGAAAGGACCAAGCCCAGAGTAAGAGATGGAAGGATTAGATGTTGTACCGCGCTCACGAAGCCCAAGAGGTTCCCTGCAATCAGACTGTCGATTGTATAGAGGCCCGTCACTCCACGAGGTGATAGAAACGGGTCTATCCTTCCTGCTATAGGAAGCCACTTCAAGTAGACTCCGAATATGAGTTGAAGGATCATCCCAAACCAGAAGATCGGAAGCGCGTAGATTACGATCCCGTAGGTTCTCAAACTATAATCCGCCAGAGAGTTTCTCCTATACGCAGCTTGAGCCCCCGTCAAGACGCCCACCAGAAGCATAACTATCATCGAAGTGATCGTCAACTCAAGGGTCGCAGGAAAGTGCTCAAAGATCTCAACTATGACTGGGCGTTTACCCCATATCAGAGAGTTTCCAAAGTCACCGCGCGCAAGATTGGACACATAGTCAAGAAATTGGATGTACAGGGGTCTGTCCAGTCCAAGTTGATGCCTCATAGCCTCGACCTGTTGCATAGGCGCTTTATCACCGAGCATCGCTAGAACCGGATCGCCAGGCATCACCCTCAAGACTATGAAGATTATCGAGAGCAAAATGATGATCATAGGTAGTGAGAGTAGAACTCTTGTTATGAGGTAGAATCGTAAAGAACCCACTTAATGGTCCACCTCGTCTTCCTCTATAGTTGCTGCTTCTAGAGAAAAACGTTTCTAGGCTTACAGTGTCCACTCAAACCTTAGGTTCTAGCTTTCAAAAAAAGAGAGGGGGGTTATTCTTTACTCCTTGTAGATCAGCCAGTACCTCAAAAGTACAGTTGCGTCTATCACTACACCTTTGACATTTGCTTTCGAGGCTGCTGTGATCTCTACTTGGAACATAGGAATGAACGGAATATCCGTCACGGCTATGTCTTGGATCTCTCCGTATGTTGCGGTTCGCTCATCTAGGCTAGTTGTGACCTGAGCTTTCTTGATCAATTCGTCCATCTTAGCGTTGGAGTAGTCCTTTGAGTAGGCATTTCCAGTCGGATAGAACGGTGATATGTAGTCGTCTGGGTCTAGGTAGTCTGGGTACCAGCCTAGGAGGAATATAGGCATCGTTCCAGCCTTGAAATAATCCACATAGGTTCCCCACTCTGCACTCTTCAAACTCACTGAAATCATCCCCGTCTTCTCCCAGCTTTCCTTTATCACCGCTGCCACATCAGCCTCCGTGTCCCCGTAGTGGGTCGGAGTATACCAGAGTTCTATGCTCAACTTATTGCTGTCACTGTATCCAGCCGCTGTCAACTCGCTCTTCGCTTGATCTAGGTTGTACGGCCACTTCTCCTTGAAGCTGTCCTTGTGGCTCCACATGAATGGTGGTATCATGCTGTACAGCGGGGTTCCAAGTCCTTTGAATACTCTGCTCACAATTGCGTCTCGGTCCAAAGCAAGCGACAAGGCTTGTCTAACGTGGATATCATCGAAAGGCGGCTTATTGACGTTAGTGAATATTATGTAGCGTATCGCGGGCGACGGTGACTCGATCACTGTGAATCCAGCCTTTGCCCTCATGTCGAGTACGTCTGTTGGGTTCAAGCTCTTCCAAGCTACATCTATCTCGCCTTTCTCAAGGGCGAGTCTCATAGTCGTTGCATCCTTGAAGAACTTCACTACGATATTCGCAGTCTTTGGCTTCTCACCATAGTAATCTGGATTTGCAACCAAGTCAAGTTCAACGTCCCTAACCCAGTTCGCAATCTTGTACGGACCATAGCCGACGGTTCCTTCAGGGTTCAACTTGTCCATAGGATAGGTCTTGGCGTCGACCGCGATGTATGTCGGGCACAAAGCTACAATGGATGGGAAGTATGAGATGGGGTCAACCAGCTCTATCCTCACAGTTAGAGGATCGGGTGCTTCAACACTCTTCACGAAGGAAGTCACTAACCAGTCTACCCCACCTGGGTCATGGATCTTAACAACTCTGTCTATCCCATATTTTACCGCAGCAGAATCAACTGGCTCTCCATTTGTGAACTTAACGTTCGGTCTCAGTTTGAAGGTGTAGACCTTGCCGTCTGGACTGACCTCGTAGCCTTTTCCTCCTCCAAAGGATGGGTCTGCGAGTCCAGGCACTATCTCAAGAGTCGTTGGCTCATGGCTTAAGAGGCCTTCATTGATTTGGCGCAGTACCTCCCAGGTGTAGAAGTCGTAGGCACTTGCTGTATCCATGTCAGTTATCTTGTCTGTCGTTCCAATGACAACGGTGGCTCTAACCTTAGCAAGTTCTTGTTGTTGCGAATAATAGTAGTACCCTACTGAGCCGAGGACTATTACGATCAAAACTACTGCTATGATCATTGCATTCCTACGAGTTGCTGACATTTTTCTTTTTCCCTCTTTTTCAATAACTGAGTAAAAATGGTTCCGTCAAAATATAAAACTTTGTCAAAGAGGCCCTCTCAGTATAAACAGATGCTTAGCATTGATTTGTTTGCAATCGACGGTGAGTTCTAAGACGCTGTTGTATCCTTTCCTGATTTTGAATCTTTCGGGTTGAACTAGAAACACATAAGAGCTTTGTCTTCCTAGATTCATGCGGTCGGCAGAATAGATTGGGTACATTAAGTGATGCAATTAAAGAGCTACTGTCCAAAGAACGCGAGGATGAGTTATCTAGAGCATCATGCGACGTATTGAGAGCTCTCACGATTCTCGGAGGGCGAGCTTGGCATTCGGATCTTGTTGACACTCTAATGGGACTGTGGAGTATTCGAGATCCTGAGATGCAGCAGACGGCTTCTCTCCGTGAACACTTGGACGATGCGATAGGATTCCTGAACGAGAAACAGATAATTGTGTCAGAGAATAAGCAGAGAGCAGACTTGTCAGGAAGTCCAGTAGAGGAACTGCTTCACTCAAGCAAGGAATACGTTGGGCTCTTGAGGAATTTTGGCGGTGACAGAGACGTACTCAGATACACTCGAGAAGCATCTCGATGATGCCTCTCAGCGAAATTGATTTGAGCTGGGTCGTCTCAGCTAAATACCTTCAAGATCACTTTTCACTCTTAACTCTGATAGATCACAGACGACCCGAGATTCTTCTTGAGACGCACGAATAAAAACTAATCGTTGTTTAAGTCATGAAATTGTTCAATCCAGCTTCCTTCGCCAGTTCAATCGCCCTAGTCCTCTCTTCATGCGTTAGTCTACGTTTTAGTTCAGGAATTTCATGAGCTCTCCACTCAGGCCTATACTGAAACATAATATTGACTCTAACAGATTTTCCGAGATTTTCCGCGATCCAACGCACGATAGGTTTCGTGCAGCATTCCAGATGCTCAGGAAGCACCAGGACTCTTATAATCAACTCGCCATACTGCCTCGCCAATAGGTGATTTCTAGTGCAAGCATCCCAGTATTTCGGCGCAGATGAGATCCGTTCAGCGCAATCGCCGGGGCCGTACTTGAAGTCGAGAAGGTACACGTCAGCAAACCCGGCGAGCAGTTTGGCTGTCAAATCGCTGTAATAAGTGTTGCTATTCCAGACGACCGGAACATTGGCTGTGACATGACTGAACGTTTCAAGCCATTGTTTAAGCCACGGGGTTGGTTCTCCTCCGACGAGGTTGGCGTTGCGGCATCCGCTTCTTCTCAATCCATCGACGACTTTCGCCAGTTCTCTTGGCGTGTAGATCTCGCCAGTCTCGAACCATTGGGATATGGTCCAATTCTGGCAGTGCAAGCATCGTAAGGTACAACCGCATGTGAAAATAGTCCCAGAGGGTACAAGTTCTGGTTCTTCACCCATATGTTCGAAGTATGTAGAAACGCTAGCATTTTGTCCACACTTGCAGAATCCGAGTTGACCTGCAAGCCTATTCGGCCTGTCATAGCGTTCGCACAATTCGCATCGCTGGAGGATTCGATTCGCGATCTCTATCTTTAGATCTAGAAATGACTTTTCGGGAGACTCTATTTCATCCAGATTGACCATCTTATCGTCGGTCTTCTTCTCTAAACCAAAGTATTCCTTCAGGCGGTCTTCGTGAGCCTTCCATAGTTCGTCCAAAGAATCATCTTCGGAAAAATCTGCTTCGAGTTTCTTGGCGATCAAAAATTTCGCATTTCGCTTGCTCTGGAATACGTCAAAATATCTTGCCAGGCTTCGCCTGCATTTGTCGTCTTTAAGTATCGAAGCCGCATCGGGTCGCATCAAACTCCACATACCATTTCAATTCTGGGTTGAAGATTTCCTACCTCATAAACATGCCTTGTGACTGTCGTTTACGCTATTTGTCGTTCGCCGTCAGCTTGTTGAGCGCTTACGAAATCAGTTAAATACAAACAGAGGCAAACATATGTTGAGTTGAAACGCGAATGTCTTCCGAACAACCTTACTCAAGTCGGTTTATGGCATGTCTGATTCTACTGATTCTTTTGGGCTATGGGTCCGTTTTCTTCATATCCAGCGTTAACGCAGCAGCACCCGATCTAACCATAATCGGGATCGGAGTGTCGCCTCCTTCCCCTAGAGCTGATCAAGGAATCCTCTTCTATGCTGCCATACGAAATCAAGGCGATGCCCCAGCTAACAATTTCTACATCACTGTCTTCATCGACTACACTGAAATCACTGCGGGCCCCTATTCCTTCAATCCCGGGGAGACTGAACAGCTTTACACACAGCGTTTTACCCTGTCTGAAGGGTATCACCAGGTAGTATGGATCGTTGATTCGACCAACGTTGTGGCCGAGTCGAACGAGAATAACAATCAAGCCGCCACAACCTTTTATGTTGCGCCAGCTCTTCCGAAAACCTACGTCTTCACAATCCATGTGTCCGGTTTTTCCTCAACAGTTTCTACAAACATCAAGGTTGACGGAACGCCTAGCGGATCTCTGAAGGGAGGAGAGGCTCAGACGTTTAAGTTCGCTATAGGCTCATCTCACACGATCTCTGTCGATGAATACGTCGCAGGAACCGAAGGTACGCGATACTACTGTTCGTCAAACACGTGGTCTTTCTCATCCGAGGGTTCCTACACTTTCAATTATATTGCTCAGCACTACTTGACTGTCACCGTCAACCCAAGTGAATTGCCTAAATTAAGCGGCGAGGGCTGGTACGATGAAGGAGCAAGCGTAACCACGGGTACAGCGACACCTGTCATCCCGAGCGGGAGTGATACACAGTACGTCTTCAAAACTTGGCTGGTCGACGGAACCCCCGAACTGGGAAACCCAGTAACTATGGTTATGGATGCTCCGCACGCAGTTACAGCGGAGTATAAGACACAGTACAAGTTGACAGTGAACTCGCAATATGGGACCACAAGTGGGTCAGGCTGGCACGACGCTGGGAGCACAGCTGAATTCTCAGTAACCTCAAGTGTTCCAGAAAGCGGAATCATGGGAAGCCTCGGTGTAAAGTATGTATTCCAGAGTTGGACAGGAGACTCATCAGCGGCGACGCCTGGGTCAACGATCCTTATGGATTCACCGAAGACTGTCACAGCTCTCTGGACGAAGGATTACACTCAGTTCTACACCATTACTGGCGCGATAGCCGGAATCGTTATTGCACTGATAGTCGCCCTAATCGTACTCTTAAGAAGAAAGCCTAAAGCTCCTCCTGCAGCCTATGAAGCTCCCTCCGTTCCTTCACCTCCTACCCAACCTCCCGAAAAAGCAGCTGCCAGATACTGCATGCACTGTGGAGCAGAACTCACCCCAGACGCGACTTACTGTCGTAAATGCGGGCAACAACAAACTCTATGACTTCTTAAGCCTATGCGTCGGCACTGGAACAATGCTGGTTGGACTTGCATTGTCTGAGCAACCTGTATGTCCCCGTTGTGGAACTAAGCTGAAATCTGCTCAGGGAGAATGGTGGTGTGAAATGTGTAGAGTCTACCCATATCTCTCCAGTCATAGAGGGGGCATAGACGGATTCTTCGATGAGCTTGGTCAAGAGATTGATAAGGGAATACGATCTCTTACACAGAGCTCGTCTGCGCCGAAATGCTCGACTTGTGGGAATGTTCTTCAATGGATACAGCAGTATCAAAGATGGTACTGCCAGAAATGTCAGAAGTACGCATGATTCAAGTATGGTGACTCAGATGCCTTATTGTTACAGATGCGGAAAAGAGATAGAGGCCAACGCGACGTTCTGCTGGAACTGTGGTGTACAGCTCAAACCTATCATAGCTCCTGCGCCTTCGCTTCGGGTTCCACGTATCGCTGTTCGGCCCTCAGGTATCGCAATCCTAGCGGTCTTGTATTGGCTCAGTGCCGTCATAGCGATTCTTGGAGGGTTAGCGTACTTTTCAGGGTTACTGTATTTTGTTCCGCTGGCATTCCTAGCGCAGTTCTGGATTGTGGACGGAGTTCTCATAATTATTGGCATTCTAGATATTGTGATAGGCTGGAGCCTCTGGAATCTCAAGAGGTGGGCTAGAACTGTCGCAATCGTGCTGGCGATTGTAGGATTGATCAGCTTCCCAATAGGCACTGTAATAAGCATAGTCGCACTATGGTACTTGTTCAAACCTGAAATCAAAGCATGCTTCGCTTAGGCTCGATTCCTGTCGCGTGCGTTTCATCGCATGGCCGATTCAATCGGATATATATATGGCAAGTGCACAATGTTTTAGACAAATCAAATTTGGAGTTGAAAATGCTTGGATCTAAGCCAAATCGTAGGAAACTCTTTCGAGTATGCGAAGAAGCTCTTCAGTGACCTAGGCAGACTTGCAATACTAATAGTCTTGGACATCATACCGATTGTAAACCTGATTGTGCTGGGATACATGACTCGGGTCATCAAGGAAACCCCTGGCTCTCTTGAACCTCCCCCTCTAAGAGACTACGGTGACATGTTCATTCAAGGTTTGAAAGTGGCGATTGCAGCTTTTCTATACATGTTGATACCCTTGATTTTGATAATGATAGGGGTCGGTTCATTCATCTTCGGTGCATTTGGAATGGGTATGTTGTATCCAGCGTTTGGTGCATTGGGTATCGGACTTTTAGCCGTTGGCGTGATATTGGCCTTCGCTATCGCGATAATCATGGCTATGGCGATCGTTCACATGGTTAAGAACAACAGCTTTGGCAAGGCATTTGCAGTCGGCGAAATCCTGGGAATAATCGGCAAGATCGGCTGGGGCAAATACATCCTCTGGCTTATCGTGATGTTCATAATCGCGGTGGTCGTAGGGGCTATCGGTAGCATTCCTGCCATCGGCTGGATAATATCATTGATCATAGCACCCATTTTTTCAGTATTCTTCGGAAGATCTGCGGCATTAATCTACAGCGAAGCGGTTTCCCCTGTGGGTGTTCCGCCGGCTCCGCCAGCGCCACCGGGTTACGTCCCTCCGCCGTCGCCTCCAACAGTCGGAGTTCCCGCTGTCAAATTCTGCGTTCACTGCGGTGCACAGATAGCTGCTGAAGCAGTCTTCTGCCCGAAATGCGGCGGAAGACAATAACTCCTACTTTTTTTGGACGGTATCTGCATAACTGGAGATGCGTGCTCTAACCGTTAGATCACGCTATAGTGGTAGAGTCCGCCTCTTGGCTTATACGTGCCTTCTATCGCTATTTTTTCGCCGCACTTAGGGCAAGAGTTTCCTTCTTTCAATCGCCACCTGTTGATATCGAAGCCGGTTCTTTCTACGACTAACTCACCGCATTTCGGACAGAACGTATTCTCGCATCTATGGCCTGGAACATTTCCAGCGTAGACATAGTTCAATCCCTCCTTCTTGGCGGTTTCACAAGCTTCTTCGAGAGTCTTAATCGGCGTTGAAGGGACATCTGTCAGTTGATAGTCAGGGTGAAATCTCAAGAGATGAAGAGGGGCATCTCTTCCCAGACTGTCTCTTATCCAAGCCGCCAGCTTCTTTATCGAATCCATCGATTCTCCATACTTCGAAACAACGAGGTTTGTAACCTCGATGTGAATTTTTTTCTCTCTCATTTTTCTTAGGCATTGATAGATTGGATCGACTGAAGGAACGAGACAGACTTCTCTATAGAATTTCGGGTCTCCTGCTCCTTTGAAGTCAACTGTCGCCGCATTCAAGTATGGTGCAATGGTCTCCACGGCTTCAGGCGTCATATAGCCGTTCGTCACGAATGTATTGAAAAGCCCATGCTGATGAGCTAGTTTAGCTGTATCATAAGCATACTCAAAGAATATCGTTGGCTCTGTGTAAGTGTACGATATCCCTTGGCAGTCATACTCTTCAGCTAGCGCTACCACCTTCTCGGGAGGAAGATCTTGACCGGTAATATGCTTCTCTTGGCTTATCGCCCAGTTGTCGCAGAATCTGCATCTGAAATCGCATCCAACGGTAGCAATAGACAATACAAGTGAGCCCGGATGAAAATGCGCAAGCGGTTTCTTCTCAATGGGGTCAACTATTGCGGAGCATGCCTTTCCGTAGACTAACGAAACCAGTTTTCCATCGCGGTTTCTTCTGACTCTGCAAAATCCGACAGATCCTTCGGGGATGCTGCATCGTCTTCCACAAAGTTCGCATCTCACCTTATTTTCAGGCAATCTCTCGTAAAGCATAGCTTCTCTCTCTTTCAACTACTCTATCCCTCAAGTAGCCAGCACGAGTTCGCAATATGAGATTGAAGAATCGTAGAGATAATTCTATTGGAGTGCAAATTGAACATGCAGCTTTTCGAACATATTAAATTGAAGACTACTATACCTGTTAACCGGAAGGGCTTCGAATTGCCGCTAGTAGTGGCTGGCCCCACATCAATCAGTTTGGCTCGAAGTCTTGCTTCGGAATTGAAAACTGAAGTAGTTCCTGTTGAGTCCAAGACATTTCCGGACGGAGAGTCCTACCTGAGATTCGAACGCGACCTGAGAGGAGAAGAAGCTATTATTGTACAATCCTCATTTCCCGCTCAAAACAGAAGCTTAATCGAACTCTTCCTTATGCTCGACTCAGCCAAGGACCTCGGCGCCGAGCGAGCAGTAGCGGTCGTCCCATATTTTGCTTACGCTCGTCAAGACAAGAGATTCCGCTCTGGCGAAGGGATAAGCGTAAAGACGATTGTGAAGCTGATCGAAGCTTCAGGCGCAGACGCATTTCTAACAGTCGATGTACATAAGCCTGAGATCATGAAGCTCTTTCATATACCTGCTATAAACTCGACAGCTACGCCGTCGATCGGGAAGTATCTTGCAGCCTTGGATCTGAAGAAACCGCACGTCATTGCGCCAGACGAAGGCGCAATCAGCCTAGCTGAGTCTGTAGCGAAGGTTCTCAAAGCCGACTACTCCTTCTTCCGAAAGCATCGCGACAAAGCGTCTGGGGTTCCTACGACGGAACTTAGAGAGATAGGCGTCAAAGATCGTGATGCGGTAATAGTTGACGACATAATCTCCACAGGAGGAAC
>Ga0209725_1000269_pt1 | contig 31858 bp, 35 predicted proteins | sample I18A1metaG_FD_184145 | JGI IMG/M metagenome (GOLD analysis project Ga0209725, IMG submission 184145) | Lake sediment bacterial and archeal communities from Gulf of Boni, Indonesia to study Microbial Dark Matter (Phase II) - ​I18A1 metaG... | ecosystem: Environmental > Aquatic > Freshwater > Lake...
CGAAGGCCTATGCAGAAGCCTATCCTCAGCATCCTAGTCCAGCTAGACCACGGGCCCGACATACGCCATCGAAGTAGTGATTCTTGCTGGTAATAAGTGCCTCTGATTGCTGAGGAGCCCTTGCAGCAGCCAGATGCGATCTGGCAGGATTCTTTCAGGTTTGGAGAATTTCTCTTGAGGATCTTCGTCCCGATCTGGGTCCAATGGCTTCCTTCTTTCAGGGTGAGGCATGCACTTGTTCATGCGTGCCGTGCAAGTGCTGCCTTCATATGGTTGCGATCTTGATTGACTTGAGAGATTTCGTGAATTCGGCGTGTCCCGTTGAAATGATGATTAAAGCAAGGTGTATACTGCATGGGTGGTTAAATCCGAAATCGAAGGCCTTATAGACTTACGCATGAAATAGTAAATAATGGGAACGTGCCTAAAACGAGCTCCAGAATCTTCGATCTCAAATACAAACTTGGAACTATCGACCTTCTCAATCTCGCCAAGAACTACTACACGTACAGGGAGCTCGCCCAGATAATCGGCCTACCTGAAACCGTGCTGAGTCGGTATGTTAAGGGTCATGTGCTGCCGACCATCAGCCGTGCGAGGGAGATGAACAAGACCCTTCAGAAGATCCTCAGACTGGAGGTTGAACTTCAGAAGAGAATGAAGTTCGACGATGATGACTACTTCGACAACACCGCCATCATATCTGATCCGATGCTCTTGGAGAGGGCGGTGCAGCAAGCTATCAACGCCTTTGCAGGAAAACGTGTCACCAAAGTGCTCACGGCTGCAGTCGACGGTGTTCCTCTGGCTACGCTCGTGGCTCACAGACTTGGCGTAGGCCTAGTCATAGCCAAACAGACTAGGGAGATCGGCGTAAGAGAATTCATAGAGGAAGTCTTCGTTCCAGAGAAGACAGCTACGGTCCACAGCCTGTTCGTGCCGAGGGACGCGATAAAACGGAATGACTGCGTGCTCATCATTGACGATGTTGTGGATAGCGGAGAGACACAGAAGGCTCTGATCAGAATAACTCAAAAGGCCAGAGCAGAAGTAACCGGTATGTATGTCCTCACAGCCATCGGAAGCGATTGGAAGCTATGCATCAGCGACGTAGCAGGTAGCGTCCCCATCGAAGTAGCGTTGGAAATCCCGAGGAAGTCAAAGAAGCCCTGAACCACCAAAGTCAGCGACCAGATCCAGCCATCGCGCCGAGGCCTTCTTGATACGGTTGCTGCAGCACGCCCTTCTCTGTCACAATAACGGTCACATTCTGAGGAGGAGTTATGTCAAACGCAGGGTTGAGCGCACTCACGCCACGAGGAGCCATTCTCCTTCCTTCCAAGAAGAGGACCTCTTCCTCCCTCCTGCGCTCTATGACGACAGACTCAACCGATCCAGTGAAGTCGAACGTTGATAGAGGAGCGGCCACATAGAAGGGAACATTGTGCTTCTTCGCGACCACGGAGATGGTGTATGTTCCTATCTTGTTGACCACGTGACCTGTCCGAAAGATACGGTCAGCTCCCACAACCACTTTGCTGACATGTCCTTGCTGCATAACGTACCCAACCATACTGTCCGTGATCAATGTGACAGGTATGTGCTCTGAAGCAAGTTCGTAGGCCGTCAACCTCGCTCCCTGAAGCAATGGCCGAGTCTCCGTGGCAATCACGTTGATCCTCTTTCCTTCATGAATGGCTGCACGAACCACTCCGAGAGCAGTTCCATAGCCAGCAGTAGCAAGAGCGCCGGCATTGCAGTGCGTAAGAACAGTGTCACCATCCTCAAGAAGCGATGCACCGTATCTTCCTATGTTGACATTCGACTGGATATCTTCGTCACGAATCCTATCCGCTTCCTCTAACACAAACTCCCTTAGGTCTTCCACGATGTTGAATGCAGTCGCTTTGTTCATGATCCTTTGAACTGCCCATCTAATGTTGGCTCCAGTGGGCCTTGTGCCAACGAGCAAGCTGGCAGAGCGCTCAAGCTCTCGGATCATTCTCGCGGTGTTCGATGCCCTACTGCGATACGCTGTGACCGCCAATCCATAGGCTGCAGCGACACCGAGCAAAGGTGCCCCCCTGATCCTCATTTCTCGGATTGCCTGGCAAAGCTCCTGGCAAGTTCTCAGTCTCAGCTTCACACAGTGGCTTGGGAGCCTTGTCTGATCAATCGTAACGATTGTTCCTTTTTTCATTTCAATTGTCTTCAACAATTTGGCAGCACCTCACTGGACATCTGGCACTCTTTGCCCGTGGACCTGTTTCTGGCTGAGATTCCATCTCATTTGCGTGCACTGAGACTTCAAGATCAGATACCTTTGGGATACTGCTCTAGGCCAAAGATTTTAGGGTTCTTGCATCCCTTCCTGTGATTGATCCCGATGGAAACGGACGCAGAAAGACCGGAGCCTGTTCAAGCATTCCTAGCTAACGGCAGAGTCTCAGTTCCGCTCCCCACCATGCCCTCGGAGCTTCGTGAAAGAGGGTTCGGGACTCTGAAAGGCAAGAGAGTGTACCTCTCAGTTCTGGAATCCATCTACCTTGCCGACAAGAAGAGAACGAAAGTTGTGGATTCTTCGACGGACAAAGAGGTCGAGTTTGCCGACTTGGTTAGGAGGCTGTCCCAAGGCAAACCGGAGGTCTGGATGAAATATCTTGTCTACCGTGATCTGCGAGATAGAGGTTACGTAGTCAGAGAGGAAGACACGGTCGACTTCGAGATCTATGGGAAAGGCGCGGTCAGGAGACTTGTATCCATCGTATATGAGGGCCGCGAAGCAAGCATCGAGAGACTTCAGAACCTTCTGGAACTGGCCGTGTCAGAAAAGAAGGAGCTGGTACTGGCGGTCATAGATCGGAGAACAGACATTGTCTACTACACACTGGGCGAGTTATCGTTGAAATAGCATGAGACTCTGCTTCAGTGTGCGAGTTGGTCAAGCGGCGGCTTCTTTCCCGCAGGTATCGGGGTCCTGTACTTGAATTCTCTCGTCTTGCCTTGAAACTCCTCTGCTATCCTCCTCAGTTCCTCTGGCCTCGTCATGAGGTCGACGCCTGTCAACGCAAGAGTCTTGGCAGCCAGAAGCATGCCTTTGTGACCTATACTCATTCCTGAGGTTGCTGTTTCCTGCCAGCTGTGGCCTGGCATTCCAAGCACGCATGTCGCTGTTACAAGATTCGCCGTAGGCGCTATCCAACTCACATCACCCACGTCCGTCGATCCTCCCATCACCTCCTTTTCGTCTTCCGGATCCTCAATCGTGTCGTCCAAATACTTCTCCAACTTCTCCTCTTTCTTCGGCATGCGAGACTTCAGAATGGCGTCTCGTCTCTCCTCCCCTGTGATTGACTCGGCAAGTCTCTTTGCGAAGCTATGATCTTCCTCAGACCATTTCGGAGGGCCGATCTCCCGCATGTTCCTAATCATCAGGTCACTCAGGGACCTGTTCGGAAGCATCTCATAGCATCCAACCAGGAATTCCAAGTCCATTGTCGTATCGGTCATGAGGCACGCTCCTTTAGCGATGTTCACGACCCGGTTGTAGATTCGTTCAACCTCATTCCTTCTCGGCGCCCGAACATAGTACCATACTTGAGCGTAGTCTGGTACGACATTCGGTTCTCCTCCGCCGTGAGGGATGACATAGTGAATTCGCGCCTTCTCGTTGATGTGCTCGCGAAGATAATTGGAGCCAACGTTCATGAGCTCCACTGCATCAAGCGCTGACTTGCCTCTCTCGGGATCTGCTGCTGCATGCGATGTTAGGCCGTGAAAGTTGAATTTGATTGAGTTCAAAGCGTTTGAGGAGGACATCCAAGCGGAATTGCAGCCTGCCGGATGCCAAGAAAGAGCAGCATCGACATCCCCAAACAAACCATCTCTCGCCATGAACACCTTTCCAACAAGAGTCTCCTCAGCTGGACAGCCAAACAGCTTCACAGTGCCCTTCAAGCCTTTTCTCCCGATTGCTTCACGAATGGCTACGGCAGCCGCCAGGCTTCCTGCACCGAAGAGGTTATGGCCGCACCCATGCCCTGGCGCTCCCTTCTTCACAGGTTCTCGTGTGGGCTGGGCCTTCTGGGACACACCGGGTAAGGCATCGTATTCAGCCAGCACCCCGATCACAGGTTTTCCTTCACCGTAGGATGCGACAAAGGCTGTGGGCATGCCTGCGACTCCGAGGTCGACTTTGAATCCTGCTTTCCTCGCCTCTTCAGCAAGTAGCTTCGAGGACTCATGTTCTTGGAGTCCAACTTCAGCCAGCTCCCAGATCCTGTCGCTCACGGAGATGACTCTTTTCTCGTTTCTCGCCAACCAGTCTAATGCAGCTTCTCTAGGCATATGAATCCCTGTTCCTGCCTAGGACGTTTGATGGATAAACGTGTTTCGAGGAACGTGTTCCCTCCGATTCAGAAGGGTCAAAAAGCGCTTGATGCTGCTCCCTGAGTAGTGAGAGACCTCGCGTGGGACGCGTTCTAGGAAAGACAGTTAAGTTAACAACCTTCCCTTATGCCAACAATGATCAACCAGATGCAGGCTTGAGGAGATACCTTTGCCAAAGGAATTCTCGGTGCCCAGAGGAATGCGAGACGCTGAACCTCAGGAAATGGCCAGACGAGGATGGGTTCAAACAAAGATACTGGAGGTGCTGCAACGCTACGGGTTCAAGATCATGGAACCCACCCCAATGGAGCATCTGGAGACTCTTGAAGCAAAGTCCGGCCCCCAGATCAAGAACGAGATCTACTGGTTCAAAGACAAGGCGGGAAGAGACCTAGGCCTGAGATTCGATCTAACCGTTGGGATGGCAAGGATGGTGGCCAGTAGGTACGATCTACCTGAACCCATCAAGCTATGCGCGATCGCGGACGCTTGGAGATATGACGAGCCCCAATTCGGCAGATATAGACACTTCCATCAATGGGATGCCGAGATCTTCGGTAGCGCTGATCCACTGGCAGACGCTGAAGCGATATGCGTTGGCATGGATGTTCTGGAAAACGTGGGACTGGAAGAATACGTAGTCCGAATCAACAACCGAAAACTCATCGAGGCATATCTTCGCATAATCGGCGTAACAGAGCAGGGCCAAATGGAAGCAGCGCTGATCGTTATCGATAAGTTGTCAAGACTTTCGGCGAGTGAGATACAGAAGGAATTCGAGAGGATCGGGCTGACTGAGACGCAGGTCGAGGCGATCAGCGAGCTGTGTTCACTGAAAGGACCGCCAGAGAAGGTTCTATCCGAGTTGCCGAACGTTCTCAAAGACGATGCTGGTGCGGAGTACGGCAGGGCGGAGCTGATCAAGCTGGCAGACGTTCTCAACGGGTTCCGAAAGAGGAGCCGATGCACATATGACCTAAGTGTGGTCCGGGGAATAGGATACTATGACGGGATTGTCTTCGAGGCTTATGACAAGGGGGGCGAAGACATAGGATCGATCTTCGGAGGAGGAAGATACGACAAGCTGTGTAGCATCTATGGAAAACAAGACAAGCCTGCAACGGGAGTAGCAGGCGGAATAGAGCGGCTCATGCTCTCCCTCGACAGATCCTCACTCTATCCAAAGCTGCTGGAGACACCGACCGTCTTCGTCGCATCAGCAACCAAGGATGTGCTACCGAAGATCTGGGAGACGGTGGCAAAGCTGAGGGAGATGGGGGTTGCGGCAGACTATGACCTGAAGGGAAGAAGTCTAGATAAACAGTTGGAATACGCCCATTCGACCGAGATACCCTATGTGGTCATTATTGGAAGAAGAGAGCTGGATAAGGGACTCGTCAAGCTCAGAAACATGCGCAGTCGGAAAGAGAAAGAAATCAGAATGGATGATCTCAAAAGAGAACTGGGATGATTTCCGACCCGGCACGAAATGGTACGCATGTAGAGGTCAAGATGAGTCACGCTGCATCACGGCCTGCTAACGGTTACGGTGCTTGTAGAGTCTCCTAATCGTCAGGAATTACATCCTCTTTTCTTCCCTAATCAACGAGAAAATCGCAGTTCCTGCGCCAGCGCATACGGAAACAAATGTCCAAGCAAGCTCGTAGGAGCCAGTTCTGTCGACAATTAGACCGAATACGGGAGGCCCCACCATGATTCCGACACAAGTCAGCGTCAGTCCAAATCCTGTAGCTACTCCTGACAGTTCCTTTCCAGCCAGCTCCGCAGTCAATGCCAGAAAGAGTCCACCCCACCCCAAAGCTGCCAATCCAAACACGGCGAGAAGAACGTTCATGACTAGGGCTGAGCTTTGACGCAACATGAAGGCTGTCCATACAGAGCAAGTGAGGCAAGCCACTCCTGCAGCCACCAATACAGGTCTGCGTTTTCCCCGAAGAGACGATCGCTGACCACTCCGAATAGTGGTTTTCCCAAAGCACCAGCGCCTTCGACGATGGCTAGGTAGCTTGATGCGACCACCGCCGACAGCAGAATGGACTCGTGTAGAAAGAGGACCAGATTCATGATCAAACAGAACTCTATGATTCCAAAGAGCATAGCGCCAATGGCTACAAGAACTATGGCTCTATTTGTGAACACCTCTTTGAAGGTTGATTTCGAAGCCTTTTGCTGAGCGTCTTCCTTTGCAGTGAGAGGATGCTTGAAGAAGATCAGTGATAGAACGGATGAAACAATCGCTACCCCGCTCAATACGGTGAAACTGGCTCTCCAGCCTTGGGTCACCGCGATGATTGGCAGAAGAAAGGCTGCGCTCATTCCTCCCAAGTTGAGTGAAGCTTGCTGTACTCCAATTGCAGTGGCCCTTTCTCTGGCGGGAAACCAGATCACGATGGCCTTAGTTGCGCATGCGATCAACGAACCCGCCTCAATGCCTGTCAAAAACTCGACGAGCCATCCTTGGGCTGGAGTAGATATGACTAACATCAACATGTTGGTGCCTGCGAGCGCAATTTGCGCAATGACGAGAAGTGATCGTATGCTGAACCGATCAATGAACCATCCAGCGGGCACTTGGCAAAGATGTAGCCCAAATAAGTGAAGCTGTAGAACAGTCCGAGTTCTGCTCTTGTGAGGCCCAGGTCAGGGATCATGTAAAGTGCAAGTGGAGCGATGCTCAGCCTTGAGGCGGAAGCCACTACATAGGCGAACCAAGTGAGCATCAAGATAACGTAACGGTATCGAGATGTCTTCTCGTAATCTGTCATATGGCTGTTCACTTGGACCGGCCTGTGCATTTAGACTCTGGAGGCCAGCCCAAGAGAATGACTCGTGTATCTTATCAGCCTTCCCGATCCGCGCCACTCATCTGTCCGCTAGACTACCATGCGACATGCCCGACTAACCGCTAGACCTGCAGCCAAGCAGGCCTGACTGCAAGCGTGATGCCACAGCCGCCTTAGGACTTGAATCGAATTTAGCAACCGTTCTTCCTACCTTTAGAAACTCGCTGCACCTAATTCTCAATGATCAGTGTACAGGTTTACTCTGACGGATATTGCGGTGTTGTTCCGTGTGATATGATGAGAACTATGTCGGTAGGATTATCTCGGGGCGGAGTATTCTTGTTCGGATCTGAGTTGAACCGTCTATGCTCGCCCGTTTCCCTTCACTGGACCTTAGGAGATCGAAGATTCTTTCGTCCATGGGGTGGGTTCCAAACCGCTCAGTGATGATCAAGGTGAGGCCCACCTCCTCTTTTCCAGTGATTCCCAATCCGATCTCGTATCCGAGGAAATCTGTCAGGTCTCTTTGACCCACTCCACCAACAACTATCCCATTCACGCCTGTGTTCACAGCCTTTCGAAGAGCATCAACAGTCGCAGAGGAGCCTCCAATTATGATCTTTCCTTTATGTTCGCCTGAGATCAGCTCACTGGTGAGGTCATCATTCGACCTGCTGACCGGTATAGCCAGCTCTCCTGTGGTTTCTCCGCCTATCCCAAAGACCCCATGCATGAATGTGCCCCTACATTCGATTATGGCTCCTTCACCGGCGACTATCTCGACAACTTTTCCTGGGATGTGAGCTTTGGCTTCAACAGGAATAGGTTTTCCTCTAATCAACACTGAGCCAGAGGATCCGGAGACAGCTTCTATGGTTCCGTCGACCGGCGATCTGCAGACCCTTGTGGACCGGCCAAAGAAAGATCTGTGGATAGCGATGACCTCATCCTTCTTCACTTCATCGCCATCATCCTTTAGCATGTACTTCTCCAGATCACCAGGGTCAATGCCCAACTGCCCGTAGACAATCACTTTGCGAATCTCCGGATTGACCACGATCCCTCTTGCCACGACGGTTTCCGGTCTGACAGAGTCCCCTACCTTCACGAGGACATCGCCATTGACAGGTATCCTTCTAGTCTTCCTGATCCACGTATCCTGCTGGAATATGAGTTCTTTCGGGTCGGACATTTCAGATCACTCTGTTCGAAGCCGAAGATTCATGTCCATGTGCTAGCGACTTGGCCCACTTCACCAGAACCTCCTTCTCCGCTGGCAAGTTCAGAGGCCTGCCCCGAGCATCCAGAATAAGCCCGAGTTCGCCTGCAATCACGTCTGCTTCCAGTTTCCTTCCTCTGCCTTCTCCAATATCGAGTCCCCTTCTTGGTGTTACTGACACCTTGACCGTCTTCCCGCTGTCAACCGCAATGGCCTTCAGCTCTCCAAATCTTACGTGGTCTTCAGTTGTCGTGCCATCGCTTCTCGTCACTCGCACCGTCATTGCTGTTTCTCCTTGCCTCGACCTGCCCCTAGGTGCAAGGCAGGTTCCAAGCCTAGACAAGCATTCGCTCGAAAGTATCTGTGTGGCCGCCTCAGGATTCGTCTTCAGAAGCATTCCGAGATGAGCCATTATGTCCGTTCTGTCGATCATAATCTCCGTGATCCCTTCCGGTTGAAGGGCGTCCAAGAGCAGGATGGTCGCTTCACTGGTTTGGCTTTGAGTGAAGATCTTCCCCCTTCCTATGACCACTTGAGTCTTCATCATGTCCAGGTGAGTAGGTTCCAAGCTCTGACCAAAGATATCTGCCACGGTACGTGTTATTCTGACCCCTTTGAGTCTGCTAGCGATTCCCCTGTGATTCTCCACAGCAAGCCTTATGGCCTCTCTCGCTGCCGCCTCTTGCACCAGAGTCTCGTCACGTGTCACAGATGGAGGCTGCAGTACCATCAAGTTGCCCACGATATTGCGGACCTCTCTTTCATCCATCTCCTTGGGGATCCAACGCATTATGTTCTTGATTCCAGCCATCTTCATGATGTTGCTGATCCCATAGGTCAATCCCACATCGGCGTTGAGAGACCTGTTGAAGAGATTCTGGTATACCGAGTAGACATCTGTCGTTGCTCCCCCAACATCAACCGCGAGAAGGTTCACCTGCCTCTCGAACGCATAGGCGTAGAGAATGTTTCCTATCGCGGCTTGGGATGGAACTATTGTTTGGTCCGACCACCTCATGAGCTTGTCGTATCCTGGAGAGTGAATTATCACATGCTGTCTGAAGGAGTCGTAGATGGCCTCCTTAGCTGGTCCGAGGTTCTCTCTCTCAATCACAGGGCGGACATTGTCCACTGTCCTAATGCCATATTTCTCATTGGAAAGGGCGTTGGAAACCTTCTCCCTAGCCTCAATGTTTCCTGCAAAGATCAGAGGGAGCTTGAACTCGGAGCCAAATCTTGGCTTCACATCTGCTGCGCTAATCAGATTCGTCATGTCTAGGACCTGCTCTACAGCGCCTCCGTCCGTGCCGCCGGCAAGAAGGAACATATCCGGCTTCAAGCTTCTCATCCTCTCTATCATCTCGAAGTCTGGACGCGGATCCGATTTTGAGAAAACGTCAATCAGCAGGGCGCCTGCCCCGAGAGCAGCTCTCTGAGCGCTCTCGGCTGAGATGATGCCTATGACTCCGGCCACGATCATGTAGAGGCCTCCTCCAGTATTGCTGGAGCACAGGACCCGGGCTTTGGATGGCCCGCTAGGTCCCCAGAGATCCCTGCCGGTCTTCTGCCCCAAATCCCTCGCAGCCTTCTGAACACCAACTGTGACATCGAGACTTGGCGGATCGACCGTTGTCTGTGCCTGGCCCATCCCCCGAACCTTGTATCCCTCGTCAGTTCTCTCAATCAGAATGGCTCTTGTAAGCAGGTCATCTATGTCGAAGATGAGGTAGGATCCGTTTCTGGACTCTGACTCCATCTCTTCTCCCTTTTTTGTTAATCTGACCAAACCTTCATATAATAGTTGCTTTTGATTAGCCAAATGGCATTTGCGTGAGGAGGCAGGAAGATGCCGATATCCCAAACCACAGACAAGCCGGACAGGTCAAGGCTGCTGAGCTTGATTGACGAAGAAGCCTTCAGGCTCCTGCAGGATGAAACGCGAAGAAAGATCATGTTTCTTCTGAGGGAAAATGAGTTGACAGTCGGAGAACTGGCCTCTAGCCTAGGTCTAACCACTCAGAACATCTACCACCACATGAAGAAGCTCCAAGATGCAGATCTGATCAAGGTGGCAGAGGAGAAGCGCTCAGGCCACATTATCGAGAGCTACTATACAGCCACCGCTGATACCTACGTCTATCACTGCGATGAGATGGTTGAGAAGAACACTCAGAGCTTCATTGACGTACTGAATGGTTTGAATGAGATGAGGATGGATGTTGAGGTCAGTGTCGAGAACGCGAAGAAGCTTGCTGAGCTTCATGAGCAACGATTGAGATTGATGAACACAGCTCCCATCCAGAATGACATATGCTCATCCTGCGGCTTCTCTGGCTACTTCATGAAGTTCGGGCCAATGAACCCTGTGTTGCTGGAAAAGATCTTGAACTACCAAAGTATGATGAAGATGACTGATCAAGAGTTTGAAGATTCGATTCGACTCACCAGACAGCTGCGGCAATTCCTGCTTTCCATAAGAGCTGGGAAACCTCGTGTCAGAAAGAGTTCATGAGGGAATTACCATGAAGTCGATCGATCGGAGAATCGCCTTCTTAGTTATGGTTGGGTCCGCGCAGCAGGAGCGTGACGCAGAAATGCTAGTCGACAGCCTGCGCGATTTCGGGGACGCATACGGCAAATGTCCTATCTACGTTGTGCAGACTGATCCAGAGCGCTTGCCGTGCAAGGGCCTTGCGGCACGAGGCGCGCAGCTCGTGCCACTGAAGATGAATGAGAAGCATCGAAACTACTTTTTTGCTGACAAAGTCTTCGCATGCGCACAAGTTGAGAAAATGGTGGCGGGGAGAGTGGAGGCCTTGGTCTATATGAATCCGGAATGCCTAGTGCTCCAACCACCAGTGGAATTGCAACTTGCTTCCTCAGAAGTTGCCGCGGTCCGCCCCGTGCACATAAGGAATGTTGGTTCAGCTGCAAATGAGCCAATGAATCCATATTGGTCAACGGTCTTCAAGGCCTGCGCCTTGGATCCTGAGAAAGTCTTCGCGGTAGAATCGTTTGTCGATGGACAGAAGACACGGGCTTACTTCAATTCTGGTACGATGTCAATTCGACCTGACAAAGGCATCTTCCAAATGTGGTGCGCAGATTTCGAAAAGCTCTTGCAGGACGAGGCATTTCAGGGAACAATTGCAGACGACAGGTTACACAGGCTCTTTCTGCACCAAGCAGTATTCAGTGCTGTCCTCGTGTCAAAGCTTCAGCTGTCGGAGATCAAGATGCTCCCGCCCGAATATGGTTATCCGCTGCATCTCCATGACAAGTTGCCGACTGAGCGAAGGGCCCGCGCGCTCAATGATCTTGTGACAGTCATCTACGAGGACTATTTCCGTCAGCGTGATTGGGAACATGGTCTCACAATAGCAGTGCCGCTGAAGACCTGGCTGGCATCACGCTTGGCTGGAAGACACTAGACGCGCGTGCCAAGATGCGACACGAACTTAGATGCTTGCAGTATTCCGAAAGAGTAGTTCCTAGAAAAGCTCGATCCATATGCCGTTTGGATCTTCTATGTAAGCCCATCGGCCTCCGTCTGCTTTCATTTCCAAGATCGTTCGATATCCGAAGGATTGAGCCTCCTCCAAAGCCCTGTTGAGATCATCGACCTTGAAGGCCAGGTGATCGAGTCCCTCTCCTACAACATACTCTGCATAGTACGGACTGTCTCCTTCGTAGTAATTGAGTTCCAGAATGAAGCCACCTTCCTCGCTTACTAGACTGGCAGTTTCTCCTTTGGTCTCATCGAGCTTGCCCCTGCCTTTGATCCTCATGCCAAGTAACTTCGTATAGAAATCAATAGACTCCTGAAGATTCTTGACCCTTATTCCGATGTACGTGAACTTCGCTTTCATTAGCTATCATCTGCAGCACATAGTAAGCACCACATATATATCAGGAGCATTGAGCCTGCTCATTGCAGATGGGAAACGAAACAAAAGGCGCGCAATCGAGGCCATGCTTTCTCTAGAACTTGAACAATACCTTCTTGAAGTCAACTATTCTTCCGTTTTTGACCTCAACATTCTCTTTTGTCAGCAATCGAATCTTCCTTTCCACTGTCTTGCCTGATGTTTCTCCTCCAAAGCCACCGATGCTTCCGTCAGACCTCACGACTCTGTGGCATGGAACTCTCGGAGCGTAAGGATTCTTGCGGCAAGCATTGCCAACAGCTCTGTAAGCCCTCGTTTTCAGCTTTCTCGCTATCAAGCCGTAGGTTGTAACCTTACCCTTGGGTATCTTTTCCATTAATTTCCAAACTTCTTCGTCGAATCCCATGACTTCCATATCCCCGGACTAACGGTAGCTGAGAATCGGATCTCAGGTTTATGCTTTTTCCCATTCACAAGCATGTTGTTGTTCCTCAATTGTTGGATATAGTATGAAGGCATTTTGTTGAACCTGATTTTTCGAATGAAGAGCGAGAAGAAGGTCGTTCTGCGGTGTCCTCTGTCACATCAGGCGCGGCAATTGGCACTGCGACTCATAGCTAGCGCGCATCTGAGGCGTTCTCCCTGTGCGTAGCGCGCGCGCTTAGGTGATATCCAGTTCGCTGGTTCGTGGATACGGTGAGGTTGAGATTCACCTTTGTGTGACGCAAACGCATTCGTTTACGTATCTTCTTTATGTGTCCACAATACATATTATTACGCGACCCGCATCTACCCTGGAGGTTTGAGATGGCAAATGTGACGGTAAGCGTTCCGGAGGAGCTGAGGCGTCACATGAAACGACACAAACACGTGAATTGGAGCGAGGTGGCTAGAAAGGCGTTCGAAGCCGCTATCCGTGAAGAAGAGATGCGTAAGGCAGCTGAAGGAATAGATGAACTTCGTTCCTCGAGCCGCTCCAAATGGAATGGAGCGAAGGAGATCCGCAAATGGCGAGACAGGCTCAGGTAGTGATCGTTGACTCTTCAGTAGTAGTCAAATGGTTCAGCGAAGAAGAAAGGACTGACAAAGCCCTAGGACTAAGAGATCTGCATGTCTCAGGCCGCATAGCGATCTGGGTATCCCCAAGCTCGTACTTCGAGATTGCAAATGCTCTCCGTTTCAAGCCTGACTACGATGAGGAGAAACTGTCCAAAGCTATGGGGCACCTTCTGAACCTACACCTAGAATCAGCTCACGTAGATCGTAAGCTCCTCTCAAGAACAGGGGAAATCGCGTATGATGGAGGCGTCACGATATATGATGCTGCCCCCGTTGCTCTAGCTGAAGAGAAGAAGGCATTCTGTGTCACTGATGACAAGGTGACTCAGTACGCAAAGCTGGAGCCGAGAGGATATCCAATCAGACTCCTGCATAATATCGAGTCGCCAGCCTCGTCAAATATGAAGCAACTACCTTGGACGACGCCGGTGTCGGCCAACATCCAAGACAAATGTCGATCTGCAGGATTGAACCAAGAGGTTAGACACGCTTCTGCACGTGCCTTTAGATGCTGAGGGAACTGCTTCGAACACCTCAGACAAGCAACTCCCCCTGTTCCTTTGGTGTTGGCAACGCAAGCCATATTCTGCGTCTCGTCTACGTACAAATGGCGTCGAACGAACGCCTGTAAGTCCAAACGTACCGCATGTTCCCTACCTGTAAGGTTTAAAAGAAATGGATGGCGGGCCCGCGGGGATTTGAACCCCGGACCTTTAGCTTTCGCCAACTAGGCTTAGGAGGTTCAGTCCTCTCGGTCTACTGCTCTATCCGGTCTGAGCTACGGGCCCCAGGCCCGAATTCTGACAACCGAATCTAAAAAAACTTGTTCCCCATCAGCGTGGATTTCAGAAGCCAGCCGGACATCCTTCAAGATCCAGCACGATTCCGACAATGCAGGATGCAACCGAAGAGTTGACAAAAGCTTTTATTGAATGTTGCTTGTTCTCCCTTCTTCGTGGGCCCGTAGCTCAGCCAGATCCATGCAGGATCCTGAAAAGGTAGAGCACCGGTGATACTTCTGCCCTACACGGGGCCGAAGTCGGTGAGGCTTTTACCTTGAGCCGGAAGTGACCCGGGAGTCTCGGGTTCAACTCCCGACGGGCCCGCAATATCTGGATCCGCCGCACAAGCAGAATGGAAGAGCTACGGCGTAACCTCACGTCTCCCGACTTCTTGCGTTGTAAGTCTCTGGGAAAATCAAGGTGTAACCGAGGCAGGGCGTAGCGATCCGTTGACTTCGATCACGGATCGGAATTCCCTTTTCACGAAGCTTATACCAATCGGCGTGAGCCTCGGGTTACTGTGACCGAAGTTCCAGAAACAGTTGAGAAACTTGTATTTAAGACTTCCGTCTGAGGGGGGCATGCTTCTTCCCGTACACCCAACTGATACGAAATTTGAAATTCCGTGAACGATACCTCCGTTGTTGCAATGTGATTCTCGATGCCCCCGCTGAAGATAGGCTGTGACCTGGCTCTTGTCAACGGAAACATTGTAACGATGGACGGGAAGAGCAAGAAGGCTGAAGCGGTCGCCGTTGCAGGCGAGAGAATCGTCGCTGTAGGAAAGAGCTCTGAGGTAAGGCGGCTAATCGGAAAGAAGACCCAGGTCATCAATCTTCACGGGAGAACAGTAGTGCCAGGCATGGTTGACACACACATACACTTCGTAGACTACGGGCTTTCACTCAAGAGAACAGATCTGAGAAACGCCAAATCCATCGCCGAGATTCAAGCAAAGGTTGCATCCGTAGCGCAGGCAACTCGGCCCGGAAAATGGATCACAGGAAGATCATGGGATCAAGAGATACTCAAGGAGAAACGGTATCCAAACAGACACGATCTTGACAGGGTTTCGCCGCGAAATCCCGTAATACTCAGTCGAGTCTGTGGCCACATAGCTGTTGCCAACAGCCTAGCTCTTCAGATCGCTAGCATCAGAAAAGAGACACTGGATCCTCAAGGAGGTCACATCGATAGGGATCCGATAAGTGGCGAGCCCACAGGCATCCTGCGCGATGAAGCGATGCCACTGATCTGGAGCCATGTCCCTCCCCCAACGATGGGAGAGCTTGTTGAGGCCGTAGAAGCCGCAAGTCGAAAAGCTCTCTCAGCTGGATTGACTTCTGTTCATGCCCTTGTCAGGAATTCGGCCTACATAGAAGCGCTTCAAGAAGCCCGAGCGTCGGGAAAACTCGGGGTCAGGGTCTACATGGGAATGCCGGTAGAGCTGTTGGACCACTTGATCGGTCTGGGAATCAAGACGAGTTTCGGGGACAGCTGGCTAAGAGTTGGATGCGTGAAGATGCTGTTGGACGGCTCCCTAGGCGGTCGAACCGCTGCACTGAAGGAACCATACGCCGACGATCCGGCCAACAAAGGTCTACTTCTCTACCAAGAAGGAGAACTGAGTCAACTTGTGCGTAAGGCTCACGAGTTTGGCTATCAACTAGCGATTCACGCTATAGGAGATCATGCCATAGAACTGGCCCTTGACGCCATCGAAGAGGCTCAGAAGAGAACGCCGAGAAAAGACCATCGCCACCGAATAGAACACGCCTCAATAATCAAGCCTGGGCAGATCGAAAGGATGGCAGAGATGAAAGTGATTGCTTCAGTGCAACCTGCGTTCGTCACTTCAGATTTCTGGGCGAAAGATCGCCTAGGGAAATCAAGAGAGAAGTGGATCTACCCCTTCAAGACGCTGTTCAAGAGCACAGTGGCCTCTGCCGGCTCCGATTGCCCTGTTGAGCATCTGGATCCATTACAGGGCATATGGGCTGCTGTCACCAGAGCTGGGTTCCTACCTGATGAGCGGCTATCCGTCGATCAAATCCTGCTCATGTACACCGTAAACGCGGCATATGCAAGCTTTGAGGAGAAAGAGAAGGGATCAATATCAGAAGGGATGCTGGCAGACTTGGTCGTTCTCTCAGAGGACCCATTCAAGGTGTCTCCTGAAAAGCTGAAATCGATCAAGATTGACACAGTTGTTGTCGGAGGGAAAGTGGTCAAAAACAGCCGATCCTAGGCCTTCTTTCAGCCAACGTGTCCAAACGCATCGAGCTTTACGGCGGGGCAATATCCGGAAGAGGCATCGAAGGGAATCCACTACGTTTGAGGATCTCAGCGCCTATGATCCCGTCTGCAGATCAAGCAACCCTGTCTCTGCACGCTAGACCGATCAACTGGCTAACGCTTTCACATCTATGCGACTCAAGGTACCGTCTCAATCCTATCTGCAGTTCTGTGAATATGTCAAGATCTCTGTACATTATGGCTGTTCCGACTTGAACTGCCCCGGCTCCGGCAAGAAAGAATTCCACAGCGTCTCTCCAAGTTGTCACACCTCCACAGCCTATGATCGGAACATCCACGGCCATGTGAATCTCGTAGACACATCTCAACGCGATCGGCTTGATAGCTGGTCCAGAAAGGCCGCCCATTCCAGCCGCTAGGATCGGCCTCTGCACATCTACGTCTATGGCAATAGCCTTGACGGTGTTTATCGCCGTGATCGCGTCAGCTCCTCCCTCAACAGCCTTCTTCGCAATCTCTGCTATGCTCGTAATGTTCGGAGTCAGCTTCACTATGATTGGCAACTTCACACTCTGTTTCGCAGAAGCTGTGACCGCCGCGACAAGATTCGGATCCTGGCCGATCTGTGCTCCAACCTCCTTCACATGAGGGCAAGACACATTGAGTTCAACCGCGTCTGCTCCAGCCTCCTCCGCCTTTCTCGCAGCCTCAGCATAGTCCTCTCCACAGCATCCAAAAACACTCGCTATGACTGGGACACCGGCCTTCTTCACTTCCTCAACCTCCTCCTTTAGCGTGTCAATCCCTGGGTTCGGAAGGCCCATCGCGTTGAGCAGCCCACCCTGAACCTCAACAATTGTCGGGTTTGGATAGCCTGCTCGAGGCTCCAGTCCAAGCGATTTTGTCACCACGGCCCCTGCACCTGCCTCAGCAACTCTCCTAAGCGAATGCCCCGTAATACCAAGTATTCCCGCCGCCAGAATGAAGGGATTCTGAAGCCGCAACCCAGCGATCTCTGTACCGATATCTCGTCCCATCCAGACTCACTATGTTGGAAACGTTTATTCAAGCATAGGAAATAATGCTAGTGGTCTCTGAAGCCTCAATCTGAGAGGCTAATGATCTGAGTGGAGGAAAAAGGAGTTGAAGGCATACCTAGCTGAGTCCCCAATAGGACTGTTCATTCTAGACGCCAAAGGAAAGATAGTAGAGAAACAGCTGTTCGGCAAGGACAAGGAGAGAATTGTCTCAAAGCTTGAAGATCTTCGCTCGGGAAAGATGATAGAAGGGCTCCCGGAAATACTGAAAGAGATTCCAAAGAAGAGATTCAGTCTTCTGGTCTCCGAGAATGCCGCTCTCGCTCAGGCGATCAAAGAGAACTTCGCCCTAGAAGTGGAAGTTGAGAGATCATCAAAGGTTATTGAAAAGTTCAGAGACAGACTTCCATCTATAGCAGTGAATCTCCGCGTCTTCAAAAGCGAAGAGGATTATGACAATCTCGTCAGGGAAATATCTGTCCAAATGGCCAAGGCCGCGGTAACGATTGCAGTTGGCAGAAGAGATCTCCATGCGGTTCAAGCCGTTCGTGCAATAGATGACATGGATAAGACGCTAAACCTTCTTGCAGGAAGAATGCGTGAGTGGTATGGACTGCACTTTCCGGAACTGGATAGATTGATCGAGAAACATGACACCTACGCAAGGCTTGTCGCAGATCTTGGAAAGAGAGAGAATTTCTCTGAAAAAGATCTGACAGAGAAAGGACTTCCTGAAGAAAAAGCCAAAGCTATCGCTGAGGCCGCTCAACAGTCGATGGGTGCCGATGTCTCGGAAGAGGATCTGGAGTGGCTGAGATCATTCTGCACAGATTGGCTGGAGCTGATGAAGTTCAGAGAGAAACTGGCAGGGTATGTCGAGATGGTGATGACCCAAGTAGCAGCCAACATGAATAGTCTTGTCGGACCAGTACTTTCGGCTCGACTCACATCCATAGCAGGTAGTCTGGAAAACCTTGCGAAGATGCCTGCAAGCACCATTCAGGTTCTAGGCGCGGAGAAGGCTCTGTTTAGATCCCTGAAGACAGGAGCACGACCTCCGAAACACGGAGCAATATTCCAGTACGGTCCAATTCATCAATCTCCGCGCTGGCAGAGAGGAAAGATAGCTAGAGCCCTATCAGGAAGTCTCGCAATCGCCGCCAGGCTAGACTTTTTCGGCGGAGAATTCAGGGGCGATTTTATGAAAAAGAAATTGGACAAGAAGATCAAGGAGATCGCTGAGAAGTACAAGGCTCCCCCTGAGAGGGCAAGGCATGCCCAACGTAAGCATTGAACCTCACACTCAATTCAAAGGTGTTTATTGGGCCAAGCTGGAAGACGGCTCCAAGCATCTCGCAACTCTGAACCTTGACTCAGGCAAGAGCGTTTACGGAGAGAGACTGATACGGCTCGGTCGAAAAGAGTATAGAGTCTGGGACGTCTATCGAAGCAAACTCGCAGCAGCGATACTCAAAGGGATCAGCTTTGTTCCCATCGCTCCTAGGGTCAGAATCCTGTATCTCGGGTCAGCGTCTGGAACCACTGCTTCTCACGTGAGCGACATAGTTGGGATAGAAGGGGCAGTTTTTTGTGTGGATTTTGCTTCCAGAGCCATGAGAGAGTTTATCTCTAACTTGTGCAGCGGACGAAGAAACGTCTACCCAGTACTGGAGGATGCAAGGTTTCCTGAACGCTACATCCAGATTGTTAGAGGAGTCGACTCGATGTACTGTGACATAGCGCAACCCGACCAAGCAAGAATCTTGTCAGACAATGCGGACCTGTACTTGAAGAGCGGCTCAGGAGCAATGTTAACGGTAAAATCTCGAAGCATCGACGTGACTCTTTCACCCCCCGAGGTCTTCGAAAAGGAGCTCAAGACGCTCAGCCAGAGAGGGTTCGAAGTCAAATCTATGCTTAGACTCGAGCCCTTTGACCGCGATCACATAATGGTTTCCATGATCTACAAGAGGTAGTGCGACGATTTACCTCTCCAATTGAAAAGCACCGACTTCTTGAATGGTCATGATCATCGGAACACTTGGCATGCTTCACAGTCTCTTCTGTCCCGCTACCTGCTCTATCCTCGCTATGGTCTTCCAGGATCTTCTAACGAAAGCCGGAAAAGACCTATGCTTACTCATCCACATCTCCAAGAAGCCAACTGTTCGAGGATCAGACGGATAGCCACTTCCAAAGTTCCCGTATTGATCTTCGAGCTCATCTATCCTCTTGTCCCTTGTTACTTTGGCTATGATTGATGCTGCACTGACAACAGGATACCTCTGATCCGCGTGGTGCTCTGAGACAATCTTGATCTTCCTCGGCAGATGGTCTTGAATGTCTGTTGCGAATCTTTCAGCCAGAACATCCGAGGAATCAACATAGGCAATAGTTGGATTCAGTTTCTCGATGACTCTCGCCATGGCAGTGGCTTCCAGATAGTTCAGCTTCCTGAGCTTCTTTCCCTTGAGTACGAACTTATCGATCTCTTTCGGCTGCAGTTCGACCGTCGAAATTTCTTGAGCGGTTTTTCTGATCTCGTCTGCCATGGAGGTACGTTGCCTAGGAGTGAGCGTCTTCGAGTCTCTGACGCCTATCGACTCAATCTCCCGTGCTCTTTCTTTTTGAACTGAAACACCTGCGATTACGAGTGGACCTATTACGCTGCCTGTTGGGGAGCTGGCAGACTGCGAAGCTCTCTCCCAGCGTCATCCACTCCGCAGATCACGCTGCTAAACGTTATCGACCTCCAAACGTGTCTTTTGTCATGTCCTCCCCTGTCCAATGACTGAAAGCTGAGTTACAGGATTAATCTCTTTTCCTAGTCAGACAGGTTCCTTGTAGTCTGTTGGGCCTGCGCTAACCGGTCTACGATTTTCAGGTGCAGATTGTCCCGGTTCTCCATCGTTATGACCACTATCTTGATGCCGTAGGCTCTCCTAATCTCCTGAAGCAGAGGATCAGTTGCCCTGTAGTGGATTGTTCCTATCACCGCTTTCGTGCTGGCAATGCTCTGTTTGACCATTGTCTTGAACTCGTTGCTGAAAAGCTCCATCGGGCCTATTTCATCAATCATAACTACGGCTATTCTTGGTTCATGAAGAGCATCTGCGATGGCTCGCACGCCAACCTCCCCCAATCCTTCCAGATCCACGACGTATTTACCGATTCTGGGCCCTTCCCTCCGTCTTGTTGACGCCAACCATCCCTCTCTCCCAGACAAAATGTCGCAGACCTTGAACCCTATTCGTACATTGTTCTCCCTCACTTCTTCAGTGATCATTCCGCCGACTAAGATTCCTCTCTGCTTCAACTCGTCGGCAATCTTTCTCAGAACGGTGGTCTTCCCGGTCCCAGGTGTCCCAGTCAGAAAGATCTTGAAGGCCAAGGTTCAACCTCTGAAGCCTACAGCAAGTATGTAGATCTCTGAGCTTTTCTGTTTGCTTGCGGGAGGCTTCACCAATCTGACTCGTTCAAAATGCTCAGCCACGGCACTCTCATACGCCTTCAGATGTGGCCCATGGAAGAGTTTGCAGAGGAAGTTACCTTTCCTCCTCAGTATTCTCCTCGCGATCTCAAGAGACCGTTCTGCCAGGTGCAACTGCCTAGCATGGTCAACATCCCAGGCTCCACTTATCTTCGGTGAAACATCAGATATCACAACATCAACTTGAGAGCATGTTCGATCCAAAATAAGCGATGGGGCGGATTCATCGGTTACATCTGCCAGAATTGTCTTGACATTAGCCCATGGAAATTGTGAGATTGGCTCCATGTCAATACCCAGAACAAATCCTTGTCTTCCCACAATCTGTCGAGAGACCTGAAGCCATCCGCCCGGGGCAGCTCCAATGTCGACAACCTTGTCCCCCGTCTTCATGAATTGATATTTCCTAATCATCTGAAGAAGCTTGAACGCTGACCTGCTTCTGTATCCCTTCTCTTTCGCGAGTCTATAGAATTGATCTCTTCTTCTATCCTGCTTCCAGCGTTCGGACAAGTATTAGGCTCCAGTCGACCGGATCCCTGTGGGTATCTGTGGCGAAGGCTGAGGTAGAGGAATTCCCTCGAGCCAGAAAGTAAGCTTCATGCATTTGCTGGGGGTCACGATCGCTGACTGCCCACATTTGGATTCATCTTCGCAGAAAGCACAGGGCACATCAGCGATCGTATCAATACGCGAAAGTTTTCGTTTCGACAGAACTCTAAAGGTCCAACGTCCACCGTGAAGTTCCCGTCTTCTCTCGATGAGACCCTTCTTCTCCAGTCTTAGGACGGCCCTCGACCCTTCTCTGCTGTCAGCCTTTAACCTCTTCCACAGTTCCGACTGAAGTATTCCCTCTTCCCCAACGCTGTTCACGACCTGAAGCATGTCCTGTTCAGTCGAGCCTTTTCGAGGCATTAGTTACACCTCAAATCTCGTTGCTCGCAGCGATAGATATGGTTGCATGTGAAATAAGCATTGTTCATGTCACATTTGCCCCGTTCACGATTTCCATGTCTGTCGTCAGAAGCGCGAGCTTCTCTCCTTTCTCAGCAGCAAGAAGCATTCCCTCAGAAGATTCACCGGCAAACTTCGTCGGCTTCAAATTTACCAAGAACACTATTCTCTTGCCAAGAAGTTCCTCAGCCGTGTAGTATCCCACAAGACTTGAAACTGTTTGTCTTCGGCCCAGCTCTCCGAGATCCACAATGATCTTATACAGTTTCTCTGTTCTTGGGACTCTCTCGACTTGTGCTATCGTTCCGATTCGCATGTCAAGTTTCTTGAACTCATCAAAGGTTACTAGACTCATATATGCCGCTCTTCCCGCGAATACAGATATCAACCGTTTCGTTGTAAGGAAAGGTAATAAGAATTTGCGGTAATCTGTTAGAGCCTGCCGTCTAGACGTTCATGATCTCCCAGAGGCGTCGCGGGTGATTGTTTCTCGCAGTTCTTGCATGAACTCCTGAAGCCTATCAACAGGGATTCCCCCTGTCTGGCCCAAATTGCTCGCTCCTCCTCCTCTACATCCCATTTTTGCCGCCGCGGCCCTTACAATCACGCCAAGATTGATTCCTCTCTTAACAAGGTTCGACCCGACTGCTCCAACCACATGCGTCGTCCCATCAGAGCTTCCCAAGACAGCGACCGAATCCTGATCGTTGTACGTGATCTTGAGAGCCATTCTTTTCAGAACATCCACATCCACATCCTTGAAGGCTCTGACGACCACTCTCAAGTCACCGATCCGCTCAGCATCTGACAAATACTGCAGAGCTTCTGATTCAGCGACTGACATCCGGACCTTTCTCAGTTCATCTTTCATCTTCTCTCTTTCCGTGAGAAACTGTTGTACCTTAGGGAGGATATCTTTGATATCACTGTCAAGCAAGCTGGTCAGTTTCGAAACTGTCTCGGAAGTCTTCGAGAATTCTGCATACCCGTACTCCGATGCGGACACTTCTAACCTTTCGACCCCTTTCTGAAGTCTCAATCTTCCCAGGATCTTGATCGGGACGACCTCGATCGTGGATCTGACATGTGTCCCACAGCAGAGGCTAACATCTTGATCACCAACCTCCACAAGACGTACATCGCCGGTTGGTGTAACTTCTGTCAGGCCTAGTTCATCCCCAAATCTCCTAGCCGCTTCATCTCGGGTTGTGAAGCTAGTCCTGACAGGAAGTTGTCTGAGAGCGATCTGGTTCGCAGTCATTTCGATCTCACGCAATTGCTCTGGTGTTATTGATTCTTCGCGATTCAGATCAATGCGCACACGGTCTCTGCTTATTTGAAATCCCATGTAGCGAAGGTCCTTTAGATTCAGAACAGCTCTCACAGCTGAGAAGACTATGTGGGCTGCGGTATGGTGTTTCATGTTGCTGTATCGTCGCGGCCAGTTGATTGAACCCTTGGCCGAGATCTCTGCACCTTGAAAAGGTCCATCCAAGATGTGCACAGTTGCTTGACCAACAGGCTTGGTGTCGATCACCTCAAACTTGGTTTCCTGTGCTTCCATTCTCCCTTGGTCTCCAGGTTGGCCGCCGCCTTCAGGGAAGAAGGCCGTTCTGTCAAGTACCACATAGGAGTAGCCTCCAATCACGATGGACCTGAGGACTTTTGCCTCAAAGATCTGGAGATAGGGATCCTCGTAGTAGAGAGCGTGCGTCTGCGGCAGGTCGGCCACCTGCTCTTCGATTTCAACCGGCAACGCAGTATTCTCAGACAAGTTCTCTTCTCTCTGGATAAGGTAGAGATCTACTGAAGTGCATAACCTTTCCTCAGATCGGTGAACAATGGAAGCTATGGAAAGCTCTCCGGGCGCAACTTAAGAGCAGGCAAGTGTCGAAGTCATAGGCTTGCGGTGATGCTTACGTGGGCTTCGAGGAGCTGATGTTCCTGGCTGGCGCCTCTTTCATGGCAGGTTTCTCAGGCGCCTTGATGCCCGGAACCGTCTTTGTTGTCGTTGTTCTTCAAGCTGCAAGAAGAGGCTGGAAGGTAGGGCCTCAGATAGTTCTGGGGCATGGGGTGTTGGAAGTGGCGTTGGAGATGGCGCTTGTTCTTGGATTGAGTGCTTTTATTGGCGTTCAGCTTGTTCGGACTGTGGTGGGGTTCGTTGGAGGTGCCTTTCTTCTCTGGATGAGTCTTGGCTTGCTCAAAGCCAGCAGGCATGCCGAATTCCCCGCGACGATCAACGGCTCCAAATCGGTGTCGTCTCATCCAGTGCTATCTGGCCTTCTGGCCAGTTCTGTGAACCCGTACTTCTACGTCTGGTGGGCCACAGTCGGAAACATGTTCACGGTGAAGGGATTGGGAATCGCCGGCCTGATTGGCGTTGCAGTATTCTTTTTGTCACATTGGATGTCTGACTTGTCATGGTATACTTTTCTTTCGTGGTCTGTCAGCAAGAGTAGGCGGTATATGACCGATCACGTGTACAGGATTGTTTTGGGAGCCTGTGGCATCTTTCTCGTCATACTCGGATTCATCTTCGTATACGGGGCGATGAGCGGCGACATCTGACCGTTGTTTCCTGTACCGTTAAGGCAGAACCAGCGCTCCATCCAGTATCGTAACAGCTTCTCCCCCCACCTTCACTGCGCTTGGAACAGCTGCCTCATGTTGCACTGACACATGGATCACGCTTGGCCTGTGGATTTCTAGGCCCTGCTCTACTGTGAACGATATTGGATTCTGAAGGCCGAACACCTTGTGGCTCGTAAGATAGGCGCCAAGAGCTCCAGCGGCACTTCCAGTAGCCGGGTCTTCTAACACGCCAGACGCTGGAGCGAAGAACCTCGCATGAACTGAGGCTTCAGAACCTGAGGTTTCAAGAGTGAAGATAAGCGTACCCAATACATCCAGCTTCTTCTCCAGCTCCCCTATTCTATCAGAGCTAGGAGAGAGCCGGCGAACTCCCTCAAGGGACCGGACTGGTACCATGAGCTGATCTAATCCTGTAGATGAGACCTGAATAGGCAGATTGGCGCCCGCAATCTCCGCTTTCGGTATTCCCAACGCATCAGCAACGCTCTGAACATCCTCTATCACTGGACCGAGCTTGGGTTTTCCCTGCGTCATAGTAATCACGCGTCTTCCATCCGCAGTCGACTCAATCTCGATCGGAAGAACGCCTATCCCAACCTCTTGGCGCACAACAGTGGTTCCCTGATTCAGAGCTATTCTTCCGTCTTCGATCAAAGCATGAGCCGTGCCAATGGACGGATGCCCTGCGAAGGGGATCTCCTTCGCGGGAGTGAATATGCGGACCTTGTAGTTTGCTCCTTGTTCAACCGGCGGCAAGACAAAAGTTGTCTCTGAAAGATTCATCTCTCTGGCTATGGCGAGCATCTCCTCAGAGCTCAGCTCTCTCCCGTCCAAGAATACTGCGAGCGGGTTCCCGGTGAGCGCACGACTAGTGAAGACATCAACTTGCTTCATTTTGAATCGTCGCATGACTCAGTTCCCTTGCCCCACTTGGCCTCCGGAAGAAGAAAAGGATTTTCCGCGCCTCGCGCGAGCTAATCGAGTTTGTATCCTATCGTCCTGAGAAATTTCCTTCTTTCCTCAACATCGCTTTGAGTCTCAATCCCTTTTGATCGTAAGCCATCTACGACTCCAAGTATTCCTCTCCCTTGTTCGGTCTCGGCTATGACAACCTCCACGGGATTCGCTGTCGCACAATGAATTGTACAAACCTCCGGGACCATCTTTATCGCATTAAGAACGTTAATCGGATACGCATCCTTCAGCAATATGATGAAGCTGTGGCCAGAGCTGAGAGCGAAAGCGTTCTTCTTCGCCTGCTCCGTTAGCTCAGGGTCATTTCCTTCACCTCTCACTAGGCATGGTCCCGAACTTTCGCAGAAGCCGATTCCAAACTTAGCATTTGGCACTGATCCGGTAATGGCTTCATAGAGGTCTTCCACTGACTTGATGAAGTGAGATGTCCCCAGAATCAGCTGTACCTCTTTCAGAGTCTCTATTTTGACAACTTTAAATTCCAATTTCAGCACAGGATGATGTTTCCCAGAATATCTGTTAAGCCTTTCGACCTCGACTGGCAGCCGGTACCAGTTTCCCGCAAGACTCGAGAAGCAGGTCTAGGCCTGCGAGATGTCTAGCTAGCCAGACAACGTGACGATCAACTTCCCGAACCACCCCTTTTTCAACAACGAAATGTCTTGGCCTGAGTCTTGACCGTGTCTGCTTGACTGCTTGTTCCACAGCGAAATGAAGTTGAAGACAATGCGGAGAACCGTCCATGGTCAGTACTGCAATCCCTCTCGGCGATGACACTCTGATTATTGTCGCTATCTTGAAGCCCACAGTATTCATGTGGTCCTTCTCTAGACAGGTTCCGAGCGGTATCCTTCCCTCGGACATATCAGCAAAGATCTTCGGGTTCTCAGACCTAAGGCAAGTGCCATGAATCAAAAGGTGCGAGTTCCTGAGCAACTTGCTTTTGACGTTCGTTGAGAGTAGGTCCATCTTTTGTCACCTATGCCCTTGTCTCGCCGGAAGAAAATGTCTTCGATTTGGACTAGATTTATCAAACTGAGACCTTCAACCCTACACTGACCGGAAGGAGTCAACTGCAGTGGCAATTGCTGTTATCCCTACGTACAATGAAGCGGAAAGCATCAAGTCGCTCATCGAGCGACTCGAAGCCTTGAAAGAACATCTCTCTGAGATTATTGTTGTTGATGATGGAAGCGGGGATGGAACGGAAGCTACTGTTCGCTCTTTGAACGAAGTATACGGAAACGTGTCTGTGCTTCAGAGAGGAAGCAAGTTAGGATTTGGAAGCGCAATTCGCGATGGCTTAAAGGAGGCTGTGAAACGTGGTGATGTGGCTCGTTTTCTGCAAATGGATGCAGATCTCAGCCACGATCCTTCCTATCTGCCTTCTATGTTCAGCCAAGAAGCTGACATTGTAATAGGGTCTAGATATGTTCCAGGAGGAGGGACCAAGGGATGGACTTTCACACGAAGATTGGCTAGCAGGGCGGCATGTTGGCTGGCAAGTACTCTCCTAGGTTTGCCGGCAAAGGACCCGACGGCCGGCTTCAAGATCTACAGTAGGAAAGCAGCGGAACTTGTCGTTGAAGAAACAAAGGAGAATCGGAGTATGGGCGCGTTCGAGATCGAGACCATTTATGTGGCGAGGAAGAATGGACTGAAGGTTGCTGAGGTGCCGATAAACTTCGTGAATAGGAAAAAGGGAACGAGCAAGGCTGGATTTCATGAGATCTACATAGTCTTCAAGTTCATTCTCTCGCATCTCCTCTGACCCTGGCGTAACGAGTAGGCTTAGACCACTAGTTAGTTACTGCACTGTAGAGAGAAAGAAAAGTCACTGGCCAACTAGTGACTCATAGATGGAGGCAACGCTATGCTTCCATCGCTCGAAATCGCTTGGGGCAGGATACCTCTGGTATAGCGCCTTGATCTCCCGCATCTTGGTTGCAGTCTTCTCCAACTTCATCAAGAACCCTGGCCGGGCCATTGCTTTCAATGCTCTCCCCGCCTTGTCTATGATGCTCAGCTGAAGATTGCCAGTCATACTTGTTCGCAGCACGTCCTCTTCCTTCACCAAGCGATTCTTCATTCCAAAGTTCAATTCGTCGTCAGATATGTTCTGAAGGAATAAGCGAAAGATGTCGAGTCCAGCCTGCTTTGCTCCGTAGCTCTGCATGTATCTGATGTTGTATTGCCAGAGTGCTTCTTTGCTCACGTCTCCTTTCTCTAGAGCTTCGACTGCAACCTGCGCCGCAAGTCTTCCACTTAACATCGAGGGGCCGATACCGCCGCCGTGTATGGGATTGACGAGACATGCAGCGTCACCCGCTATTAGGATGCCGTCAGAGACAAGGGAGTAGATTGGCCTCCGAGTGGGGACGATTCCTCCACCGCCTTGCTCCATTTTCGATTTTCTGAAGATGGGGTGAGAGAGAACGTGTTTGTACAGTTGCTCCTTCGGATTCGGATGTTTGCCAGTCATCTGCACTCCGAGGCCGATATTGATTTTTCCATTTCCTTTGTCGAAGATCCAGTAGTAACCTCCTGGAGCCAATTGCATTGTGAGGTAGATCTCTCCTAGGTTCGATGACCATGCAACATCCGATCTGATCTCTCTGTAGGCCACAATCATGTCCTCATTCTTGATGTCAGATTCAACGCCGAACGAGGGCGGTAGTCTGCTTCTGATTGCTCCGACGCATCCACTAGCATCGACGGTGACTGAGGCAGGGATTTCCACTTTGCCTTCGGATCCCTCCTGCTTCGCTTCAATGCCTCGTACGAATCCGTCTTGAATCAGAGGTCCAATGACTCTTGTCTGATCGAGTAGAGTTGCTCCTGCGTCGAGCGCTTTCTTCAGAAGTCTCTGTCCGAACCTCTGCCTATTGATCGTGAATCCTGACATGCCCTCTCCCAGAATTCTGAGTGAGGTCTCTCGATCAGGAGAGAATACGCGCATCCCATCGACTCTTCCTTCTAATTCATCTCCGGAAGGATACTGCATGCTCAGGTTGTCGAAGTGATGTTTGGCGATGGCGTCCCCGCACACCTTCTCGCCTATAAGTTCCCTCTTCTTCAGATCCACTAGACATACTCGTAAGCCTTTTCTAGCTGCCTCCGCCGCGGCGACGGCTCCTGCTGTTCCTGCACCCACGATCACGAGGTCTTGCTTCTCCAATTCTTCTCTGTTAGTAGTGATCGCTACTAATTTATATAAGATTATCGAATACACAATAAAGGCACGAAGAGAATTGGAGAAGCTCGTCGACTCATTGAGGAGACTAGGTCTTACAGAGTACGAAGCCCGAGCCTACGTATCCCTAGCTGAACTAGGCCCATCCACACCGAGACCCGTAGCACAACGCGCCAAAATCCCTCATCCAAGTGCCTACGATGCGCTGAAGACGTTGGTCTCGAAAGGATGGGCCGAGACGGCTTCTTCAAGGCCTACGATATACAGCCCGAAATCGCCTGAAGCGATAGGAAGAGAGACCATCGCCGGTCTAAAAGAGGATTTCGCACAGCTGGAAGGAATCTATCGCAATGTTTCGACAAGAACTCCAAGGGTTGAGATAATCTACACAGTGATGGGGAGAGACAAGGTACTCCGCAAGATGTTTGAGATGCTCGACCGGGCTGAGGATAGCGTGACACTTGTCATGCCTTGGAGTGCAGAGATAACTGCCCAGATCGTACCTAAGCTCCAGGATCTGGAGAAAAGAAAGGTGAAGGTCCATCTACTAACTGATGATCGAGAGGCTGCGTCTCTACTGAAGAAGGTTCGTCTTCGAAAACCGATTCTCGCAATCGATCTCTCAGTTGATGAGAGCGAAGCCTTGATAGGCCTTCTGGACTACTCAGCATGCGGATGGGTCGACAACAGATTCGTCGCAGCCCATTTCAGAGAATTCCTCAACCTTATGTGGAGCAGTTCACGCGCTCCGTAGACAAGGGCCTTGCCGATGATGCACCGACGCGAGACTGACGCATGCGAGCCCTGGTAACGTGGCCACACCTGTGGCCACAAGGGGAAGTCCCTTCAATTCCACCGTAGAGCGATTGAAACGAGAGGCAGCGAAGGGTGATATCACCCCCACCCCCTCCTCCATACTCCATCACTGGACCGATTGAAGCGAAAAGCAGCGAAGGTGGTACCACCCCCCTCCCCCCTGTCGGCACTACTCCGGGGATACATACGAAATGGCTGGGATTTGGCATTCCGGGTTTGATCTGGGCCTGTAAGCCTCATCTGAACCAAGGAGCGTTACGCAGATGCATGTACAGGTGTATACACCCCTCCCCCTTCCGCGCACGCTATCTCGTGAAACAATCATGGGAAATCACAACATTGGAAGATGACCATCTACAAGCACACTTTCTTTCATCTCTATGCTTTATCGGATTCATAGGAAGCTGTTAGAACAAGATCCGCAGGCCCAAGAAGGTGAGATGCAGATGCCCCTTGGAAGAGTGCGGTGGCTCACTGATGTGATTCCTTCGAGTGTACTAGGGGATATGCCCGCAGCTAGCGCAATAGAGCTCTCCTCATCTCCATCTGCCTCACTCTGCCTGCACTGCAGGGGAGGTCGCATGCTATGCGGGAAAAGGAGCTGTCCTCTAGTGGCCCGAGCCCGAGCCCTAGTTCGAGTGAGTGAAACAATCGATTCCGATCACATTGATGGGTCCAGCCCTCCCAGCGTCTTTGTTGGCAGAATAGGATACCCCAAGGTCTACGTCGGCCCAATGATCCCTCCATTCCACGGTGACACAGAGATACTTGATGTCCCAGAGCGGTGGGTGGGAAAATCCATCCAAGACATAATTGACTACCGGTTCTCGCTGATCAGAGGAGAATCTCGGTGCGATGTCTACGACGCAAGCCGAGGAGGAGGGCTTCTCGACACCTTGCAGGAACTGGCGATGGGGACCGCGCCAGCAGATGCCGAGGCATCCTTCGAAGGTAAGCCAAAGAAGGTCCTGGCTCTGAGCGAGGATGCCCAACCGTTCGGGCCATCGGCACGCCTCCGCTCGTTCAAGACGTCAAGCGTAAGCGTCGACCAGAGGATTGAAGACGCGTATTATGACAGAGACCTGAAGGCCGCAGAGGCCGTCTATGAGCTGTATGAGGATGGGGTGCTGGTTTCAAGGATACAGCGGGCGTTCAGTGTAGGCATGTTCGGTGTGGCAGCCAGGCGAAGACTCGTGCCCACACGCTGGAGCATAACAGCGGTGGACAGTGCTCTGTCTCTCAGATTTGTCCAGGAGATCAAGCAATATGACACTATCGATGACTACCGGGTCTATGCTTTCCGTAACCTAGACAACATCTTCGTTGCGATACTAATGCCTGAACATTGGAAGTTCGAATGGATAGAGGCATGGTTCCCGGGCACAACCTGGAATCCAAGCGAGGCTTCAAGTCCTGCTGTTCTCATGGGTGACCACGAGGACTACTGGGGGAGAGGCACATACGCGGCTGTGGGCGGCTGCTACTATTCCTGCAGGCTTGCCGTCTCCGAAGTCTTGAGAAGAGAGCGAAGACAAGCTTCCGCGCTCGTCTTGAGAGAGATACATCCAGGCTACATACTTCCTGTAGGCGTCTGGAACGTAAGAGAAAGCGTCAGATCAGCTTTGAGAACTATTCCCCGCAGGTTTGACAGCTTCCACTCAGCACTGCAGTTCGCAATGTCGCAACTGACCATCCCTCTGAAGAGATGGATAGCATCCAGCGCACTTCTGAAACAGTCTCTCTACCAAAGAAAGATAACGGACTACTCTACCCCCTGAGGGGCACTGAATGGAATACGGAATCACCAGATGTCGAACTGCGCTGTCTCTCAGTAGGCTTCCCGGGTTAACATATTCACTCAACCCGTACTTTGGCTGCGAACACGGATGCCTATACTGCTACTCCCCTTCAGTATTCCGGAATGAAGACGTAGCTCGCACCTGGGGAAACTTCGTTAAGGCCAAGAGCAACATAGCCGACGTGTTGAAGAAAGAGCTCCCACACAAAGCAAAAGGAACAGTTGGCGTAAGTACGGTCACAGATCCCTACCAACCGATCGAATCCAGGCTTCAGCTAACCAGAACATGCCTAGAGACACTCAAGAAACACAACTTCAAGGTATCCATACAAACGAAATCATCTCTCGCCCTCAGAGACATCGATCTGATCTCTGGGCCAGGGTTCGAGATCGGCGTCACACTCACAACCACAGACCCAGATCTCGCCAGCAAAATAGAACCACGAGCCGCCCCACCAGATGCTAGAAGGCAAGTTCTTGCGAGCTACTTCGAGAAGAAGGTCGAGACCTGGATCTTCCTGGGGCCAATTATCCCCCATCTGAACGACCACCAAGAAAACCTCACACAGATCGTGCGCATCGCAAAGGCGACAAACAGCAGACTACT
>Ga0209725_1000270_pt1 | contig 31530 bp, 27 predicted proteins | sample I18A1metaG_FD_184145 | JGI IMG/M metagenome (GOLD analysis project Ga0209725, IMG submission 184145) | Lake sediment bacterial and archeal communities from Gulf of Boni, Indonesia to study Microbial Dark Matter (Phase II) - ​I18A1 metaG... | ecosystem: Environmental > Aquatic > Freshwater > Lake...
CACAAACGACTGGGAGTGCTATTTCCTGAAACAGAACGGATGGGGTAGCTGGGAAATCATTGGGACACCGTCGGCCAAAGGAATGATCCCCCTCCAAGCATGGACTCACATCGAGATAGTGATCAAAGGCGGGCAATTCGAATGCTACAGAGACGGCTACTTGATCTGCTCGGCCTTCGACCAAACATGGTCAATTGGGACTTGGGGTGGCATCGGTTTCTACAGCGCATACAACAGAGGACTGTTCCACATAGACAACCTGAAGATCTGCTCTGCAAGATAGAGAAGCAAACAATACAACGATGAAATCCTGAGACTTCCGGGCGGATCTCCCTAGTTTTTTCGTTTCCGGATCCACCGCAGCACGTGAGTCGCCACCGCCTTCAAAGCCATCTCAGCCGTGATCCATCACTACGAGTCCCTTTGACGATTTTGACGTGAATTGTTTGGCATTTGCTGTCGATTTGGTAGCCTTCCTTTTGGTGTTAACACTTTGCAGAGGCCTCGGCAGCAAAAGCGAACGTGAATACACAACCACCCAACAAGTTAGCGAGGGCTCAACTGTGGGTTTTGTATTGGCCAGGTTTATGCTGGAAGGTGATAACATTGTTTGCGGGCAGATAAGACACTCGTAGTCCACTCGGCTAAAGCGTTGGATCATTTATCCCGTCTGTGAGACAAAGGCCTTGCTGTTCTCTCTGAAGTCTTGGTTGCAAGTGTCTCCAAATTGTGAATGCTTTACGAGAAGTTATATTGCTGCAGAGAGTTCACTAGTAGGTTGAGAGTTCCTGCAAGGATACTCAGGGGCCTGTTGGTTCACTTGACTGAGACTGTGGAAACTCTGTCTTGGAAGGCACTATCACCGTTGGCTTTCCTGTCCCTTGCAGGCTTGAACCTATTTTTCTCTATGTCTTTGTTTGTGCGGACTCTTGGGTTGCCCTCGTTGGTTCTGCTCTCACCGTACTTGGACTGGTCGGCTTGGATTGTTTCCGGTAGCGCCTTTGCTTGGACCTGTCTTTTCATGTCGAAAAAAGAGGCAAGATGGATAGTTCGTCTTGGTGTCCTCGTGTTGGCAGGATCTGTTCTTGAGGTTCTGCCGTCAGTCTTCCCAAACTACAGCATGTTGATGGCCGGGAGTTGGCTTGGAGGGGTTCTCATGTCTTGTGCCGTCGCTGCTTCGGCGATGATCTCTATAGTAAATCCTAGAGTACTTTCTGTTTCCCGTGCAGTGGCGGCAAGGCTTCTCTTGACGTTCTTCTTCGCTCTCGTAATTCCTTTGCAGGTTTGGTCGATAGGAACAGCATTGCCCTTTCCAAAACCTCTGAGAGATTACCCTCGCTTCGACTTTTTTTTGGGCTTCGAGAAGCTGTTGCAGTTGATGCTTCCGATAACCGTTATTGTTCTTGTATTACTGGTGACGCAATGGCTGTGGTTTCCTCTGGTTACCAAAGTGATTACCACTCGATGGCGTTGCACTCTCGGCGGTGGTAGGGCCTCTAGCGTAGACGAAGGAAGGAATTTCTCCGCCAACTGGGTTTTCCTAACTGGTTTCTCTGTTCTTGTCGGGGCGTTCGTTTCGAGCTTTCAGTGGTTTCGCGGGTATCCTCTTGGCCAAGACGCTAGGTACTATTCTTTGGTGCTGCATCGTATGAGCGCTGTCGGTGTTCGGATCGCACTTTCGACTGAGCGGCCGTTGTTCTTCTTAGCTTTGTACGCCATCCAAGAGATTTTCGGGTTGGAGACTTCGCTACTGTTACGGCTTCTTCCGGTAGCTCTAGCCACGACCTTGGCTGTCGCAACGTACTTCTTCACAAGGTTCGTCGTGAGGAACGAAAAGGTTGCCGTGTTAGCGGCCGCATTTACGGCGGTATCGCCTCACACCACTGTGGGAGTTGAGATTTTTATCGTTGCCAACTGGCTTGGAATCCTGCTTATGATGGTCTTCCTATACGGGTTCCTGAGAAGTGTTACGCAACGATCAGTTCTATGGGCGTTTTTGACTGTTACTTTATCCGGTCTTGTGCTGGGGGTTCACTATTTCACTTGGTCCTTTATGATTCTTGTAATCCTTGCCTTCTTCTTGTTGAGCCTAGTGGAGAGACGGTTCACCCTCAGACGCGACATTGCCTTCTGCGCCACTGTGATCTCGGGTTGTATCATTGTACTAATTCCTGCGGTTCTCATCGCGTACTGGGTTGGGGGAGGGTTGCTCGCGAGCTTGCAGCTTGTGGAGCACATGGTAGGAACGTTCCTGATGCAAGCCACACCGATGAACTTCATCGTATTTCTTCTCAATGAGGAGCGGATCTACAACTATTTCGGTCGGGAGCACTACGCGATTCCTCTGCTGTATATGTTGGCATTGATCGGTTCAGTCAGACTTGGGTGCTTGAGAAACGATCAGGGGCGTCTTCTCAGATCTTGGTTCATTGCCTCCTCCCTTGGTCTCCTGGTGGTTTACTACAATGAGTGGTGGCGTTTCCTGTACGTAGTGCCGTTGGAGATGCTTGCTGCGTTGGGTTTGGCTGCTTTCCTCGGATGTGTCAGTCTACAGCAAAGATCTGGGACCACAACGGTCACTAGGGATAGTTTACTTCCAACGGCGCTCTTGCTGCTAGTGTTCTTCACGCTGGGCCTTCTTCTTGCTTTTTCTTCTCTGCCGACTTTTCTGATCCTTTCAGGTCTTGTCTTTGTCATCATAGTGGAGCTTCAATGGCAACTAAGAGGGGGGCGGGAGCAAATCGTGTCCTTGCTAGTCGTATCGTTGATATTGGAGCAGCTTGGTCGAGCATTGTATGTTCTTGCTTAGAGTCTCTGGCTTTAGACTATGCTGTTCAGCATGCGGGGGATATAGGGCCTAGGGGGATCGGGTCGAAGGAGTCTCTCTATCCTTCTTCAGGCCTAGGGGCTTGGTGTTAGCGGTCTGAAGCGCAACATGCTGGACGACGGCACTAATCTTGTCGTCTAGCTCAGCGATCCTCCTTCCTAGGTAATAGGTTGCTCCAAAGAGGGCCATGACAGAGAAGGTGGTGACGAAGTGTATTGGCGTGTACATTCCAAGTGCCTGTGTCACAAATAGAAGGGCGGAGTAGAATTGGGGAACAATTCCCACAAGAACCAGTACAACCCACAGCGCTATCCAAAATGAATATTGAAGAATGCCCTTCTTCCTTCGCATGAGTTCCCTGACCGTTAGCAGAAGCATTACTAAGCCGAAAGTTGTCGTGATGATCTCGTACAACTCCAAGTCGTTCTGGCCACCTATGTTGGTTCTTTGACTGAGGCTTTAGGCTTTGCTTTACAGGAGGCCTATAGGCTTCTTAAGGGCGCCTTATCGTTGAGTATAGGATCTTGAGTCCATCTTTAACGTCTGCTCCTCTCTGTCTTCTGGGGAGATATATCGCTGTTACTGGGACCTCTTTGATCCTGAAGTTTGCTTTGGTGGCAAGTAGGAGTATTTCCGATGCCCAGCGATAGTCCCGAGCTCTGTGCATGGCATATTCCAAGACTTCTTTTCGGTAGGCTCTAAAACCTGATTGGGAGTCAGAGATCTTGGTTCCTGAGGCGAGGGAAGTTGCGATCGAGAGAATTCTGTTTCCTATTCGCTTGCGAAGAGGCATTGATCTTGGCCGTCTTAGGAGCCTGGAGCCGATTACGATGTCCGCTTGATTCTTCAAAATCGGCTCTAGAACGGTGGGTATTTCGCTTGGAGTGTGTTGTCCGTCGCCGTCAATGGTTACGAAAGCTTCGAAGCCTGCTTTGAGAGACGCTCTGAAGCCTGTTGAGAGGGCGCCTCCTGTGCCTAGGCGTAGTATGTGCCTGATCACTGCGGCTCCGGTTTGGTGAGATAGCTCAGATGTGTGGTCTTGGCTATTGTCGTCGACAACGAGAACGGTGTCGCAGTGCTTGAGCGCTTCTGAAACGATTCGGCTTATTGTGTTCTCCTCATTGAGCGCGGGTATTATGCAGACTGTTCGCATAGCACGCCTCCCGATTGGGGTCATCGTCAAGTAGAGTCTCTAGATTCGCTCTCACTCCTACTACGCTACGGTCGGTATGTCGGAATCTGTAGTCTTGGGATATATAGACGATTGGGAAAATGCTTTGTAGGCGTTAAAGACAACCTTGCTGACGCAAGAGTAATAGACGAATTGCCGAGGCGGGAAGAAACAGGGAGTGGTGTGTATGCCAATGCGATGGTCGGCGGAGGAGATCCAAGGGGTGCCTTGCCAGGTTCGGAGGTTGGGTGAGATGCGAGACGTTCTTTACGATCAAGAGCCTGCTGCATTGGCCGACCCATCCCAACCCGTTTACTATGTATACAGAGAGATACCGTTCAACAACCCAAGTGCCGATTCATCACTGGTTGAAATAAGATATGATGTGACATTGATTCCGCCTGTGAGGCTGGGTCAGGAATACCCGAAGACCTATGGCCACTACCATTCCATGGGACCTGGAGGTGTGACGTATCCGGAGATCTACGAAGTCTTGCAGGGAACTGCGCATCTTCTCCTTCAGAAGACCGAGAGAGATAGGGTTGTCAATGTATATCTTATCGAGGGGCATCTTGGCGACAAGTTAATCGTTCCTCCGAACTGCGGGCATGTACTCATCAACCCCGGTGAAGAACTCTTGGCCACAGGGAACTTGGTATCGAAGAGATGCGGAGCAGAGTATGAACTATGGCGCCGAAGAAAGGGAGGAGCGTACTACGAGCTGAAAGGAAGCAAGCTTGTGAAAAATCCTAGCTACGGCAATGTTCCAGAGGTCCAGCTGAAGGCTCCCCAGAGGCGATTCTCAACGGAGGCGAGATTGACGGAACTCCTGCTGAAGAATCGGGATGATTTCCGTTTCTTGACAGATCCGCTCGCTTATGCTGAAGAGCCTTGATCTGAGCAGTTCGTTCTTCTGAATGAGACTGCTGATCTGTCCGATCAGTCGCATTTCTCGGTGGCAAACTTGATGCATAATTCCACGAGAGGTTTGACTTTTCTTAATGTCTGTTTTGCGTACTCCTTGCTGAAGGCCTCGCTTGGAGGTATTCCTTCAGCCTCGTATCCGTAGAAGGCCGGGCCTCGAATCCTGTCCAGCTCGCTTAATGCTTGCGTTATATGCTCAGTCTTCTCCTTGATGTATTCGGGAAGCCGGTCGGATACTGCTGCAAACGCGTCGCTCACATCGTGCTGTCGCGGGTACTCAATCGCCAAGCGTCTCAGGACGGCTTTCGCGGCGAGTTCCAGAGCCTCCTGAGATCGCCGTAGAGAGATCGCGTTGTTTTCAGCTTTTAGCGCGTTTTCGGCCTCCTCGAGAAGCCATGATGCTGTTGCGGCGTAGTCGCTCGCCATCCGCTTCGTCTTCATATCTCAACGACCTCTGTTGGCTTTGCGTCAGGTTTGAGGACCCAGTAGTAGCCCTTCTTTGTGAGGACTTTCCGGGCTCCGAGCTCTCTTAGTCTCCGCCTCACCGATTCCAAGGCTTCTTTGAGGAAGTCGTTTCTGTCAAAGGCGAGGATCCCATGGTCTGCGATGTCCAGGAGGATTGGGGGATGTTCAGATGCTTCTCGCGGGGTTAGGAAGATGTCGGATACAGTTCCTCGTCGCTGCAGAGATTTGAGTTTGCGGTAGGCCTCTGTCTGCCGGAGACTATTATGGATGGGGTTGGTTTCATTGAAGCGTAGACCCATGTCCCGAGGCAGCCCATCTGCTATTACAAGAGCATCCAAGTCGCTTTCAGGCGTGGCTTCGCCTCGTACAGCTGACCCGAAGAAGCAGATCGACCGGAGTCGGCTGCCATAATGCATCTTCATAAGCCTGACATACTCTTCGGCCAATTCCTCATACTCTCGCTGGAGAGCGTGTGGTCGCATGGATCACCTTCCTCCCCTATTCCCGTCTTTAGGGCTTCTATAAGGGTAGCCCTCTGCCATAGTAGCTAGAACTTTCTCAAGGCTTCAAGATAGATTCTTTCAGTTGCCTCTGCGACTTCTGACCAAGAGTGCTCTTCGGCGAATCTCCGGCCGTTTCTTCCCATTTCGCTTCTCAGGGAGTCGTTCTCCACGAGACGTATTATGGCTGTGGAAAGTGCTTCTGGACTGTTTGGGGGAACTAGGAGGCCGTTGTATTCGTGGTGGATCACGTCGGGTATTCCGCCTACGTTTGAGCCTATGACGGGTTTTGCGCATGCGTTTGCCTCTAGGATTGTGAGGCCGAAGCCTTCGGATCTGTCCTTGCTTGGGAGAACAAGCAGGTCTGAGGCAGCGTAGTAGGATGGGAGGTCTTCGTCAGATACGTTTCCTGCGAAGACAACCTTGTCTGCTAGGTGGAGTTCCGAGGCCAGCTTCTGGTAGGTTGGCTTGAGGCTTCCGTCACCGACAACCAGCAGAGCTATTCCTCTTCGCAGCTTGTTGGCTGATGCGAAGGCGTTGATGAGAACGTCTAGGCCTTTGTAGCTGTGCCATTTGGATAGGGATCCGACAAAGAGGATGATCTTGGCGTCGCCTAGTCTCTGCCGTATTGGATTTGGCTTGAGGTTTGGATGAAACTTTTCGCCGTCAACGCCATTCAGAACGATTCTGACCTTCTCCGCATATTCCCTCAGGATCCGAGATGATTCCGCGTAGCTTCTTGAGGTTGAGATTATCCTCTTGAAGGTTCGGATGTAAGTGGGCAAGACCAGCCGATCATGCATACCCACAAGCAATCTTGCTGTTGCGGTGACAGGCGGCAGATCATTGTGCCACGTTAAGATCGATGGCGTTCTCTTGAGCCACGAGGCCAAAGAAGCGGAGAAGGCATTGTAGGGGCTGGGAAAACCGGCATGAATCAGATCTGCGTCGGCGATTAGAAGCTTCCATGGAAGCTTTGTTGTGATGGGTGTCCCGTAGAGCCATGTCTTGACGTGCAAAGCGTTGAGTTGGATACCTTCCGCATTGTAGCTTCCTGGTTGCCGCGGAGGCGCTGCACAGAAGACCTGAACATCATGCTTCCGCTTGACCAGTTGCTTGGCTAGATTGTATGTGTAGGTTTCAGCGCCACCCCGCCAAGGGGGAAAGAACGAGTTGACTAAGCAGACTCTCAAGTTGACTTCACCTAAGAACAGTCGCTTGGAGAGGCGGTTATGGCCCTATGCACGCGGTTCCATATGGACCAATCAGCCTGGACGACAAGACTTGGTGAGTGCACTGCCGATCTTCCAGCCATGCCTCTGTCTGCATATCCTATATGTCCTTATCGCATCATCGAAGGCGTCCCGAATCTTCCTGTAGAGGCCATTGTCACATAGATTATTACGCCATCCGCGACTATGTCGAAGTCGAGGAACTCTTCCGGTAGAGATCCTGTGACGGTAACCTTTGGAATGTCAGGCATGTCAAGTGCCTGCCTTGCTAGTTCTTCCTTTGGCATGTTGTCTGCGATGATACAAAGGTCTATGTCGCTGCTTTAAATCAGATGTGGCCGAACTTACGAAGGCAGTTTCGTTGGGAATATTCAAATAGGACGTTAAGTATTCGCCGTAGTTTGGGTCGTTCAGCGGGCTGATATCTTCTGAGATTAGGATACATCTTATCTAGGATCTCTGCTTCGCTTGTGTTTCGGCTGACTTGGATTCTCGATCGGTGAACACAGGTGTCCTTGAGATTTGTCATATTCCATAAGATCGCCTTCACAGCGGCTATCGCCTTACTCGGTTCTAGCAAGCTATAGCCCCCGGCCATCATTAGAGTGAAGAGAAGGTAGTTTCTGAGAGCCCAGCCGAGTGATGAACCGCAGTTCTTGAGAATCGTTCTCAAAATGTTTCTATGACAATAGTATAGCTTCTGCGCATCAATGTCCTTTGTCTTGAAAGACCCTGAGAAATAGTGAGCTACAACAGCTTTGGGTGCGAAAGCCACTCGGTAACCAAGGAGCCTAAGCCTCCAAGACAGATCCACATCCTCCATATACAGAAAGAACTTTGCATCAAAACCTCCTAGCCTTGCGAAGATGTCCCGTTTGAGTAAGGCGGCGCCTCCACAGAAAGCGAAAGGCTCGAAGCTTGCGTGGTCGTATTGCCCTTGGTCGGACTCGTTTCTGCCCATGTCGACGAAACCTCGCCAGAATGGTATGCCTATCCCGCCGACGGAGTCTAGGCGGGAGAGATCCTCGAGAGAGACCATCTTGCAGGTAACGGCAGCTATCTTCGTGTCCGCAGAGGCTTTATCGACTAGACATTGAACCCATTTCGAGTTGAGAACTCTCGTGTCGTTGTTAAGTAGCACAACGTATTCCGAGTTGATCTTTCTTATCGCCCTGTTGTATCCTTCGGCGAAGCCTAGGTTCTGCTCGTTGCGCATGATCTTGACAGACGGGAAGCTTCTTCGAACATAATCGACGGAGCCATCAGTACTTCCGTTGTCGACCAAGTAAAGGTCTAAGTCAGGATAGTCGGTTACACTTACGGCCGAGAAACATTTAGGAAGCCACCTCAAGCCATTATAGTTCAGTACCAGTACAGATACTCTTGGAAGCTGCAGACAGGTAGACCCCACATTATGCATCAGGGCGCACGAGTTATGCAGCCCGAACTCGCTTCACGTACTCATTGACTACAGGTTCCGTTTCCCCGAAGCTTATCATTTCTCCTCTTGACAGGAGCAAGCTTTTCTCGCAGAACTCTTTCACTAGATTCAATGCATGAGAGACGAGGATTATGGTTTTTCCGTTGCTTTTGAATTCCTTGAATTTGCTGAGGCATTTTTGCTGGAACTCCATGTCGCCAACTGCCAACGCCTCATCTATCAGGAATATGTCTGGGTCGGTCTCGATGGCCACTGAGAACCCGAGCCTCATCTGCATGCCTGAGGATAGGTTCTTGAGCCTGGCATCCTTGAAACGCTCAAGGTCAGCGAATTGGAGAATCGAATCAGTTCGCCTCTTCAGCTCGCGGTTCTTTAGGCCCATGATCGTCCCATAGACAAGAATGTTCTCCCTAACTGTTAAATCCGAGTGGAAGCCGACGCCGAGCTCGAGGATGGGTGCGATCCTACCGTTTGCCTCAACCTTTCCCTTGTCTGGGCGCAGTATTCTCGCCAAGATCTTCAGAAGGGTACTTTTCCCGCTTCCATTTTCACCTATTACGCCAAGGGACTCGCCGGGGTTCAGGGTGAAGCTAACCGCCTTCAAGGCCCAGAACTCCTCGTAGGCGAGGGTCTTGCCCCCTAGAATCTGGAGGGCTCCGGCTACATTTTCGAAGATCGTTGTTCTCTTCTCATGAGGAATTTTGAATTTTTTCCATAGATCTTTAACCATAACGATAGGCTCCATATCTAAACCTCCTCAGCGAATCTTGGCTCGAGCCTGCGAAAGATCAGATAGCCCACAAGAAGCAGGAGAAGCCCCCCAAGTAGCGGTATGGCGAAGTCCCAGATAGTTGGTAAAGTGTTGTGGTAGAAGATTTTTCTGGCAGATTCTATGATTCTAGTCATGGGATTCAGAGAATACAGGAAAGCGTATCTTCCAGGGATCAGGGTTAAGCTGTATATGATTGGGCATAGGAAGAAGCTTGCCTGAAGTGTTATGTCCCATACTTGGTTGATGTCTCTATAGTAAACGTTCAAAGCGGCCAGAGGCAGAGATACCCCTGCGATCAGAACAAATTCCACTGCCAAGAGAGCGGGAAGGAGGAACGTGAGGTACGTTACCCTCATCCCTAGGAGGATCAGTAGAGGGAAGAGAGCAGCAAATTCTAGCGAAGAACCGATGAGATTCGCTAGATTGCTTGATAGCACTAGGAGCCATCGAGGGAAGTAGACCCTTGTTACCAGCGAGGAGTTTCCAATTATGGACCACAATGACATGGATGTAGCTATAGAGAAGAAGCGCCAAGATAGCAGGGCTGGAAGTAGGAAAAGTGGGAAGTTCTCGATCCCAGCCTTCAGTAGGGTTGAGAAGACGAGCGTTAGGATGCCCATCATTGCGAGCGGGTTGAGCAGAGACCATATGAATCCTAGAGCGGAGTTTCTGTATCTGATCTTGAAGTCTTTCTTGACGAGGATCCAGATCACCTCCCGATGTTCGAACACGTAGCCTCAACCTCACTAACTGAGCGTTTCTGATTCCTGACCCATACGTGCAAGTCCATATTCGACGAAGTTTCTCTCATCACTTACGCTTCCAAGGCGTTGGGTCCAAGATCTTTCTCGACGCTTGCCTTCTCCACCACCACTTGTTCCCCGTGTACCACTTAACCGTCTTTTCAAGAGCTTCTTGAAAAGAGTACTTGGGAGCCCAGCCAGTCTCGGACCTAAGCTTTTGCGAGTCCAAGCTGTATCTCATATCGTGACCCGGCCGATCCTCCACGAACTGCATAAGGGTTCTAGGCTTACCTATCGTCTGCAGGATTGATTCAACGATGTTGAGATTGGGGATCTCGCTTCCAGTGGAGACATTGTATATCTCTCCTGGTCGGCCAGCTTCCATTACTCTCCTTAAGGCTTCGCAGTGATCGAGCACATATATCCAGTCTCTCATCTGCATCCCAGATCCATAGAGCGGTACTGGAAGGTCGTGAAGGGCTCTGATTATTGTCTTTGGTATGAGCTTCTCTGCATGTTGGTAGGGGCCGAAGTTGTTAGTGCACCTAGTGATTACCACTTCGGTGCCGTACGTTCTGTGGTATGCAAGCGCAAACATGTCAGCAGCAGACTTGCTTGCGGCATATGGGTTCGATGGCTTGGGTCTGTCGTTTTCGTCAAACGAGCCTTCCAAGATGTCTCCATATACCTCGTCTGTAGAGACGTGAATCATCTTCGCCTTGGAGTTATTTCTTCTAAGAGCTTCCAGAATGGTGAATGTTCCTAGCATGTTGCTCTTCAGAAACGGCTGCGGGTTCGCGATGCTCCTATCTACATGTGTTTCCGCAGCGCAGTTTATGATTGCATCATGTCCCTTGACGATCTTTGCAATGAGCTTTGTATCTGTGATGTCCCCCCTAATGAAACGATACCTACGGGACACATTCAGATCTTTGAGACTAGCCGGGTTTGCGCCTATGGAGAAGTTGTCTATGTTCGAAATCTCAAGTTCAGGGCATTCTGACAGGAGGTACCTGACTAGATTGCTTCCAATGAAGCCTAGGCCGCCTGTTACAAGAATCTTCATGTGTTTTCAACCGTGTTTGAGCCATGATGCTAGACGCCAGTCGTATGGTATCTTGTCTGTGTCTGGGGGTAACCGTTCCTCGTCAGGGCTTTCGTAGTCGTACAGCCTGTCTGGGAAGTTGATCAGTATCGCGGGTTTGATGCCTAACGCTTTGAACCCATGCCAGCACTCTCCCGGGATGTTTATCAGAGTGAGGTTGTCCTCGCCGATGATGAACTCGTTGAGTAAACCCTTGGTGGGTGAGCCTTCCCTATCGTCGTAGATCGCTATTTTGGCTGTGCCCTGGAGGAAGCACATGTGGTCTTGTTGTCTTGTTCTAGGGTGCCGGTGCCACGCCCTCACAACTCCGGGAAACGTTACTGATACGTATGCCATAGCGAACTCTTTGAAGATATTCCAATCCTTTCTCATGATCTCGCATAGGTATCCTCTCTCATCCACATTCTTCTTCAACTGTCTTAGCTCAACGTCTTCTATGAGCTTCTGCATTTCGCCTATCTTCCTTTGAGTCTAATGCTATGAAGGCCTGCTTAGAGTTTAATATGATTTGATCATATTTCAGTCTTGAGAGAGGTCTGGTTGAAGAAGATTCTTGTGACTGGAGCTAGCGGTTTGCTGGGAAGTAAGCTGGTAGATACACTGTCTAAGGGATACGAGGTTGTCCCGACTCATAACATGCAAGCCCTGTATCCCAATTCGATAAGAATGGATATTGCCGAAAGAAATGACGTTTTCAGAGTTCTCTGCACAATTCGCCCGGATATGGTAGTGCACAGCGCCGCTGAGACGAATGTGGACAAATGCGAAACTGAGAGAGAATGGGCTTGGAGGCTGAATGCAACAGCTACGAGGAATATTGCTGAGGCGTGCATTAAGATCGGTGCCAAGCTGATCTATATCTCGACAGACTATGTCTTCGACGGGGTGAAGGGTCTTTACGGCGAAGAGGACGAAGCGAACCCCGTTAACTACTATGGGTTAACGAAGCTGAGGGGGGAACAGTTTGTTAGAGAGCTCTGTGATGGATTCGTCATTGCTCGGACTAGTGTACTTTATGGTTGGCATCGTAAGAAGTTGAACTTCGCTACTTGGGTTATTGACTCGCTTGGAAGTGGGAAGAGGATAAGTGTTGCTGAGGATCACTATAACTCTCCTACGCTCGCTGATAACCTCGCGGAAATGATTCTAGGTATAATGAAGATAGACACGACCGGCATCTACCATATGGCAGGAGGCGAAAGAATAAGTCGATACGAGTTCGCGACAAGAATTGCTGAAGCATTCGACTTCGATAAGAAGCTTATCACCCCTGTTAAGATGAAGGATGTCAAGGCCTGGATTGCCAGACGGCCTGTAGACTCCTCCCTGTGTGTCGATAAGATTCGAAGGAAGATTGGAGTCTCCCCGTTGGATTTGAACGAGGCGCTGGAAAGAATCAAGAATGATCTTAGGCGAGTGACTGCACGTTAATCAGGTTTTTAAACGTTCGAGCTTCATCTATACTTTGGTGTCTATGAAGGGCGTAATCCTTCATGGCGGCAGAGGTACGAGGCTCAGGCCACTGACTCATACGGGTCCTAAGCAGTTGATCCCCATAGCGAACAAGCCTATGTCTCAGTACGCGCTTGAAGATCTTAGAGAAGCCGGAATAGAGGATATTGCGATTATCTTGGGCTCAGTTGCTCCAGAGAAGGTTGTTGAGTATTACGGTGACGGCTCAGAGTTTGACGTAAAGGTGACGTATATTCGTCAAGGTGAGCCTAGAGGGATTGCGCAAGCTATTGGATTGGCCAGAGAGTTTGTTCGCGACGAGCCTTTCGTTGTTTACCTTGGCGATAACCTACTAAAGGATGGAATAAGGGAGTTGGTTGAGGACTTTAGAGGTTCCAATGCAGAGGCTCAGATCGCACTCTCCCATGTTAAGAACCCTGAGGCCTTCGGTGTCGCTGAATTAGATAGTGGGGGTAAAGTTATCCGGTTAGTTGAGAAACCCAAGGTTCCTCAGAGTGACTTGGCTCTCGTGGGAGTATACATGTTTCGCAGATCCATATTCGATGCGATTGATGCCTTGAAGCCCTCTTGGAGGGATGAGCTGGAGATCACTGAAGCTGTCCAGAGACTGATTGACATGGGTTTAACTGTTCGTTCGCATGTGGTCTCTGGGTGGTGGAAGGATACTGGTATTCCGGAAGACATACTGGAGGCGAATCAACTTGTGCTATCGGACCTAAGTCACTTGAATAGAGGCAAACTTGCAGATGATGTAAAGGTTACGGGGAAAATAGCTGTCGGGGAGGGAACTGTTATCAGAACGAAGTGTACCCTAAGAGGTCCACTCATAATCGGTCGGAATTGTGACATAGGACCCTCAACATATGTTGGTCCTTATACGTCTGTGGGCGATAACGTAGTGATAAAGGGCGGTGAGATCGAGAATTCGATAGTTCTCAATGACACGATTATCGAGTGTGAGAAGAGAATAGTCGATAGCCTAGTTGGCAAGGGATCTAGAGTGTTTTCGAATGAGACAAACATCCCTAGAGCGTGCAAGCTAATCATCGGAGAGAATACCATCGTAAGTCTATGAATAATGCAGACGGGAGCGGCCATGATGTGAGATGACCGGCGCCGCCCAGTAACAGCTCTTCTCATACAATCGCGCTAGAGGCCTTTTATTCCACCCACGCATGCATCTAGAGGCACGATCAGGCATGGAAGTATTGCAAAGAAGAGGTGACTTGGCACATGTCCACAAGAATCTTGCCTTAAGATATCTAATTTCGGATTCGAGGCCCTGTTCAAGGTTTTGCGGAGAGGAGTATGGGGTTCACCATCTCCTTGGCGCCTAGTAAGTCAAGGATAGAGTATAGGAAAGTGCGCCGCGGCCTAAGCGAATCTGTGTCAACTCTTAGAAGTGCTCCGATTTCCATTTCATCGCCAAGAAACAAGGAGTTCTTTGTGATCGCCATCCTAGCCATAAGCTTCGAATGCGCGACCCGCGTTGCATCAAGAATAACCCACCATTTGTTCCATTCGAGATCTGTTGCTAAGACTAAGGAGCGCCAACCGACACCAGTCACAACGACCATATCTTCGAAAGGAGTTGGATATCTGAGGGCAAGATTCTTCAGAGGCGAGTTCTTCTTGATCCAAGTCCGTCCATCATCACAACTAGTGAATAGGGCGCCATCGCTACTCACGACTACATTCTGGCCTATCCTTCTAACGTTCCGCGATTCCCCGTTCAATGGAATCTCGCAAAAAGTCTCACCATTGTCTTCGCTCCTGAACACGGATCTTCGTCCTCTAGCGGACACCAACAGAGTTTCGCCAATGGCCACTCCATCGTAGAATGTGGCTGGCCCATCCACTTCTAAACATACTTGCCAACTCTTACCGGAATCTCTGGATCTTAGCAGAAGACCCCTGGCGGGGGCAAAGCTCACTCTACCTTCTGACCCTCCTCCCCCCAAACCAGCGCAAAGGTAAATCGCGCCGTCCCGTTGGTTCTGGAAAAAGTGATTTCCATATGTTGCTGCAGAGTTAGAGTGCGCCTCCACCCAGCTTCGCCCGCCATCCTCGCTCCGGTATACGGCAAGCCAGGTCTTTCCGAACTGGTAAAAACCCGCGTCCCACAGTGACACCAATATTACGCCTTCTTTGGAAATGAAAGGTTGGCCGGTGGTTGTGTTTCTTGAGTTCATAGAGTGGAAGTCGGCTAATTCGATCCAAGATTCCCCTAAATCCTCGGATTTCAGTAACTTGCAAATAGGCTGCACAAAGGAGCGGACCGCACTCACGCTAGCGTAGAGAACATCCCCCTCGCCAACAGTGGGCCATACCCTGTGAAATGGCCCATAGTTCAAAGCGAATCTAACCACTGAACTCGCCCGCCTGTTCGGGCCTTACACAACTTCAATTCATAAAGGTTCTCAGTGCGTAGACTTGCTGCAAGAATGGCTTTTCGCATCACAGGGCATAAATCTCACTGATCAGCTTGTCCTAGCGAAGAGGGGTTCTCGCATAATGTTCTGAGATGTCACGTGCGACTTTCGATGAACGAAGACTGGCAAAGATGGAAAAATCCGCGCGCTGGAATAGGCGTGGTAGACCTGAATACGACCAACACTTGACCTAAACTCTGGCAAGTTAATCTCACGATTGCAGGACCCAACATGGGCCTTGTTACGCTGACCTCCAAGCTCAAGCAAATATGCTTGCATAACGAGAGCGGATTATGCAAGACAAGAAAAGGAAACTGCGGTACATGATACCTGTCCAAATATCATCGAAGAAGAATGGAAGCCATCGAAAACCAGTAATGCAAGAGGCTAGTGTGCCAAACGAATCTACCTGTAAGATGATTAGGTCGCTTGATCTAATTCTCTAGGGTTCACGAGGCTCGGTTCAATATTGCCCAACCCTAGTCATAACATGCATATCGTTGTCGTTTGCACATTGCCGTCAGTTCTTATCTTCAACGGGCAAAGACTCTCAAAACGAACACCACAAATCGCTCGAAAAGCCTCCGACGCTGAGTTTCTAAAGGGAAAAGCCTGTCAACAACCTCGCGGTATCGCAGTATGAAACGCCATCCGAAACTGGAAAGGATTTCATTCAGGCTGCTCTCGACAGCAACCTTTCCTTGAAGGGTCTCCGATAGTGACGTCTTCAACCTATCCCTCTCAACCTCAAGCTCATTCAAACGTGCTTCAACAGACTGTTTTCCTTGAAGGGTCTCCGATAGTGACGTCTTCAACCTATCCCTCTCAACCTCAAGCTCATTCAAACGTGCTTCAACAGACTGTTTTCCTTGAAGGGTCTCCGATAGTGACGTCTTCAACCTATCCCTCTCAACCTCAAGCTCATTCAAACGTGCTTCAACAGACTGTTTTCCTTGAAGGGTCTCCGATGTGCTCATGTGTTCCAACAAATCCTCGTAGCGCTTAAGTTGAGTATATGAGAGATCGGAGACTTGCTCCCTTGGTTGTCGGGTGATATTCCAACCCCACTGCAACAGCCGTTGGAGGGAACCCACAGCGGCTTCAGGATACATTCCTTGCAGGTCTTTTCTCTTATAGTAAAGTTGTAAAATCGTTCTGACCAGTTTTATCTCACGCCTTTGCCTCTTGGATAATACAAAGCGAACATTCCACTTTGATTGAATCTTTTGCAGTGCTCTCAGTGGCGAATTGCTGTCCCGTGTCATTCCCCGTTCTGGATGATCAATCGTGTCGAAGAGCCTTTCCGGAAGATAGAGTCCAGTGTGTCCGGCTTTGACGACGCGAGCCCACATGTCCCAGTCGATATATCGCGGGATACTGACGTCGAATCCCGGGAAGACATCTCGACGCATCGGAGATGCCCCATCAACGTAGTTGAACACAAAGCCCGAGTAGATTCCTTCAAGAAGATCTTCACTAAGTGGGCGGGCCTTGTGCTCTCCAACCAGTTCAAAGCTACCATTCAGATATCGGACGATCCCATAATCCCCATAGACGAACGCCACATCATTTGATATCATACGGACTGCCTTCCAGACCGATTGGGAATGCAGCAAGATATCATCGGCAGAAAAGAGAATGATGTTTCCCGTAGACTCCTTAAATCCCATGTTCCATGCCGCGGCAGCGCCTATGTTTTTTCCAGGCTCTAGAACTCGAACGTTAGGAATCCTGCGCAATCTTCTGTTTAGTGGGTCTCTTGGAGAATTATCTATCAGAATGACCTCGTCTGCTTTCGTTTCTGTGAGCCTTTTGAGCACATGTCCCCAAAAAGGCTTTCGACTCAGTTTCCAGCAAGGAATGATGATCGATAGGGATTTCTCATCCATGGCATTCATCGACAGATGGACTGTTGTTGATGGGATATATACACTTGTCGCGCGTACGAGAGTGTTTCCTAGCGGGACGATTGACGAAGCAGACGGTGACATTCCCAAGTTTCCGATAGGAGCGGAGGGGAGGATCCCACCAAACAAGTTTGTTGTGCGACACTACAGAATCGATGTGGCGTTAGGAAGGAAATGAACCCTCACCATTGCGAGCTTGTGAGTAACGCTTAAGAAACAGTGGGTGATTTCAACTGATGAATGCTACTGTCTTTGCTAAATGCAGGTTAGGCGAATATGATCCCGGCCCGTACCCTGATGTCGATTTCGCGGAGAGATTCCGAGATTGCAGATAGCCAACCACGGCCCCTTATCTCTGTTGTGCTACTTACCAGACTGCCTCACACTGAGGAGGAAAGCAAAATGCTCGTGTCTCGCTTTGGATCACAACGACCCCAAGTTGAGATCATCGTTGTCATTGAACCATCCCCATTCTCCGAGACTCTAAGATTTGCATCCTGGTGCAGCGAGCGAGGGTGCCGAGTCATTCAGCATGACTCTCCCTGTGGCCTACCGAACCTCCGGCTAGATGAAGGTATTCTCGCCAGCCGTGGTCGATGGCTGTGGCTTCTCGATTCTCAGAATCATATTCCTGCTATTGACCTTGGCTTGATTATTGACATACTGCGCGGTCTAAGTGATGAGTCTGACCCTCTCGTTCTGATCCATCCAAAGGATGAGAAAAAACACGGGCTAGTTTCTGGAAAAGATCCTAACTGGATTGACATGCTCTACAAGGGGTGGCAGTTTCCACTTGAGAATTTCTTTTTCCCACGGTCGTTGTTCGATACATATGGTCTTCTCGATCCTCATATTGTCATGTCACAGTTCTTTCAACAGGAGTTTCTCATCAGAATATGTCGCTTCGTTCAATTCAAGAAAATATGCAAGCGCGCGGTCACGCGCGGTTGCAGCGTCATGCAACAACATCGCTTTCCACGTATTTTCTACTACTGGATTGACATAGATCGGAGGCGGCATCTTGTTCTCGAGAGGATTGCCCATTACGTCGTAGATGACTTGGAGCAGTTCAAGAACGCTGTGCCGAGAAGTGAACTCTGGAATGCCTACCTTGGCTATGTTTTGCCTTACTACTACGATTTCCGTCACATTCTGGGCGAAGGTTTTCCTGAGATCGTCCAATCAGTTCCTCCTCGTGCGAATCACGTACTTTGTGTCAAGGGAGACTACGAGACTTCAGTAGAAAGTACAGTTCGAAATTTCGACATTTTCTCCCAGGCTAGACGTTCATTCAAGTTAAGTTACATTCACATCGGTCAACTAGATTTAGATAGAGATATCTCTGATGATGCGATAATATTGTTGCGCACTGCCGACGATTACAGCTTGGCCCTAGCTAAGGAAGCCATCCGCAGAGGCCTGCCCGTTGGTTACGCCTTAGATGATGATCTGTTAAATTTTTCACAATACGGAGGTGATTTCGCTTCCTTCCGGGCTGGCCATCCGGCTTATGACGCCATGGTGAATACAATGAAGCTCGTAGATGTTGTCCTCTGCGGCGGACCTTACGTCGAGAAGGCTGTGCAGGCTCACAACCAGCGGACATGCCATTTTGAAGGCTCCATCTTGCCTCAATTCTTACCAGAGGGTGAAGCGAAAATTAAGAGCGAGCCTTTTAGATTCGCCTATGCCGGAGGTGGTTATAGATTAGAAGAGATTACGATGATCTGGCCTGCCATTGAAAGAATTTGTCAGGAGTATAGTGACCGAGTTCACTTCGAATTCTGGGGAATCGACCCAGACAGGCTGCCGCGTAATCTCAAACAAGTCTCCTTTGTGCCGTTCTCACACAGTTACTTTGAGTATCTCGCAAGGTTAAGAGTCGCGAAATTTGATGCAATGCTGGTTCCTTTGTTCTACAACCCAGCTCCTCGGCGGGGGAAACTACCTTGTAAGTTGTTTGAAACAGCGGCAGCTGGAGCCGTTGGGCTGTTTTCGGATGTCCCGACCTATCATGTTGTCAAGAGAAACAAGCTGGGCATTGTTGTCAATGAGAACATGGAGTCTTGGTATGAAGCCATGCGCCGTGTTCTTGAGATGAAAGAAGAAGAGTACACCAGCTTGCAGGCCCGGTGCCTTTCTTTTGTGAGAGAGTTTTACACGACACCGGCTATGCTTCCCATCCATGAACAGGGATTGCAAGCAGTATTCCTCCACGGAGCTACTCGTGAGGCGAGGGGATCCGACGGCCGGCCTCATATCATGTACGTTTTCTGTTCCATTGACGGCACAGCCGGCGGAGTGATTCAATTCAAGCGACGTATTGAGCTGGCGATGAAGGCGGGCATCTGTCCGGTTGTAGTTATCTCCCTCGCGGGGAGTATTGGTGAATCGATAAAAGACGATGTGAACGGCATCCTGATTGCCGGCTCCAAACCGGATCAAATCGCAAAAGCAGTGATCATGCTCGTAGCTCATGCTCCGAATGATAGGAAAGTAACTAATGAGCTAATCAGCTTTCTCCAGTATTTGGAGGCGAACAACATCTCCTATGACTTTGCACACTATGCGGTGTTTACTGTTACCCCAGCTGGAAATGTTCTGCCACACCCAGAAGAGGAACGTAGCGTACGAGACCTTCTGAGCCGGCATACTGTGGCATTGGTACACTCGGTGGGCTTCATTCCTGCCATCGGCAAGATCTGTTCAGAGATGGATATTCCACATGTGGTATCAGCGTACGGCGTCGACGATGCATACAAGTGGCCGAACAATCGTCTGCCTTTTAGGCACTGCGACCTAGTTCAATCAGACACAATTCGCTATGCCAAGAGATGGGGAAAGCTGTTTGAAAGCCAGTGGTTCTGCGCGCGAGAGATAGTTCCAGAATCTCTTTTCGAAACCGGTTTCGAACGTCTTTATGGAGGGCTTCGTCAATCCAATCGCGGCCAAGTTACACGTCTAGGAATTGTTGGTACCCTAATGCCGAGAAAATCTCAATTAGAGGCCATTCAGGCTGTTTCGATCCTGATTCGTCAGGGGCACAGGGTCACGCTGAGCATCTTTGGGAAAACAACAGATCATCCAGACTACTACGGCGAGTGCCAGAAAGCTGTCGAGAGTCTGGGCATAGAGAAATATGTTGTTTTCAAGGGACATGCTCCATTACTGGCCGAGATCTACCCCAACTTGGACATTCTGTTAAGTCTCTCAACTTTTGAGAGTTTCCCCAGCTCAATTAAGGAAGCTACCGCAAGTGGCACACTGGTCGTTGCGTCGCAAGTAGGCGGTATCGGTGAGTTGATAAAGGACAGTGTGAACGGCATCCTGATTGCCGGCTCCAAACCGGATCAAATCGCAAAAGCAGTGATCAGGGCCATCAATCTATCGGCAAAGGAGAACAGACGTCTCAGGCTCAACGCCTATCAAATGGCACGTCAAGAATTCCATCCTCGTAGAGGGCTAGCGGACCTGCTGTCCATGTATAATTTGACGTTGCAAATACATCGCGGGCGAAAGACCGATGAACCTTTGCCTACAGCCGACTTTCCGTTCCGACAAGACCAAAACACAACTCCATTTCCGGAAGGCAATAGACGAAGTGAACTTCGAAAGATCACAATGCGCAGCTTCGAAATCGTGACACATGAGGGGTTCCGCAGTTTCTTCAAACAAGCCTGGGAGAAGGTAAAAAAGAGAGAATTCAAGATAATAGACTCACCCATAGAACCCGGCCCTAGGAAATAACGCACTTATATACGTTTGATGTCGATACCACTCTTCATTTGTCTCTTCCATTGATACTACATCTGTGCTTGGCAACGTCCCTTATCCATGTTAATGTCTGTGTACCTCAACTCTCTCGCCTCCTTTGGAATGTCGTTGGCTTGAAGGCTGCATGTACTTATCAAGGCTCGGAATCCTACTCGGACAATAGCACGTGGGGAGGCTCATCCAACATACCAGACCAGCATAAACATTTATGAATCACCCGAAAAGTAACACTGCATTCACGATCATGAAGATAGACATCGGGTGTGGTCGTTCTAAGAAGGACGGATTCATTGGCGTAGACATGCAGAAGACAAGCTGTGTAGATATTCTTTCGAATGTGGATTATGGTCTTCCTTTTGCCGATGACTCTATTGAGGAAGTTTACAGTAGCCACACAATCGAGCACCTCACCAATTGCGACCAGTTCTTGAGAGAATTAGCAAGAGTGTGCAAGCCCGGTACTCTGGTAGAATTGCGGATGCCATACTATTCATACAAGTTCGCACTAAATCCCGGACATAAGTATGTATTCTCAGACGATTGGTTTCAAGAAGTGGTGCGGGATTTCTATTCAGATCTCTTTTCTATAGAAAGGGTGGAATACAAAGAGTGCCCCGGAGTACGAGAAGAGCTAAAGAAACATGGGATTGAGTTCTCATTTGCGAAGAAACATCTTAATAATGTGGTTGAAGATTTTACGATTTACCTTCGAGTCCTGAAGGTACCGACCGCACAGGAGAAGAAGCTTTGAAACAATGCGCGTTAATTCAACGTATGCCCTTGTACCGTTGTGGTGACAAAAAAGTGAATACTTCTGGCAGGGACTACGTATCTGTGGACTGCTAAACGTTGATCTTGTGCTGGGTATACGCGCGATCTTGGATGAGTGTTGGGACTGACTAAACTCTTTGCGTACGAATTGGATATCACAATACGCCAAGGGCTACAGCAATGTGGAGAAGACCGTTCGGTGCCTTGAGACGAGATTCGATCCACTGATGGATAAGTAGTGAGAATTGGCACTTAGTCAAACGGAGCATAGGCTCAGACCGTGATCTCGCAATGAAAATGTGGTCGGTAAATCTGGTGAAGTAATGATGTGAATCTACTGCGCCAAGGGAGAACTCGCTCAATGTGGATCAATCGACTAGAACATAACCGATCTGTTGCTCAGGTGCAAATGAGCTCTGAACAATCATATTCAACCTTGGAGGTAATCTTTTGAGAGCTAATGGTTCGAGTAATGACTACCTATGCCGACTGAAAATCAAAATGAGAGAACTCAGGGAGATGGTAATGATCTGGGTTAGAGTCCTCGCGGAACAAGGCATGCGAAGCCTTCTACGAAAGGTGTTTGAGGAAGTTCGAAACGAGCTCTCGCACATGCATTGCGCGCGCGCTTATAGTTTCAATAGATCTCTTTGCCGAGTTGCAAAGGAGGGGGGGTATAGGGGATCAGCCCTTCTCATCAGTCATAACCTTAACCTAGAGGGAGCTCCTATCGGGCTTCTAAACATAGCGAAATATCTCAAGAGTAATGGTTATCTCTTAGAAGTCATTTCACCAAATGATGGGGAACTCAGATCAGAATATCTGAATCATGGCATACCTGTATTTATCATTCCTCGCCTCCGTAATCTTTGCCTGACCCAGGACAAAACTCTCAAATTGCTAATGGTCAGCTTCGACATTGTGATTGCAAACACTATCCTCATGTACTTCATCATTCCTTTTGTTCACTCGTTCCCCAGGCAGAGAAAAACACGAGTAATCTGGATAATCAGAGAAAGCCCGAGTCCCGAGGATTTTTGCAACCAAGTTGGGATAACACAAGAGGCATTATCCCTTGTCTTCCAGAATGCTGATAAGGTCATATTCCTGTGTACGGCGACACGTAGGATCTTCGAGAGATTCAACAAGGAAAACAACTTCCTCGTCATTTATGAAAGTATAGATTATGAGTATTCTTTGGAGTTGCTCAGGAGTTCGGACTTTCATTTGGATAACAGCTCTTTCAATGTCCTGAGCGTTGGAACGATCTACCCTAGTAAGGGACAGGATGTGTTGATTGACGCTGCTCTTCGAATTCTGAAGCAGCATGAACGAAACTTCAGATTCTATATCGTAGGTAAAGTTGGAGACAAACATTTCTATCAATCGATAAAACGCCAAGCTGAGCAGCGAGGCCTTAACAGGATTATCTTCACTGGGGAGCTGAGCAGAAGACGTGTTCTGTCGTGCTTCGCGGAATGTAACGTTTTCGTACTAGCTAGCAGGCAGGAATCATTCCCTACGGTCGTACTCGAAGCTATGGCCTTCGCAAAGCCAATCGTAGCCTCAGGCGTGTTTGGAGTATTCGAGCAAATCGAGAACGAGCAAAGCGGTCTGATATTCACGGCTGGGAATCGAGAGGAATTGGTCCGTTGCTTGCTTCGCATATATGATGACAGAAAGCTCTCTGCGACTATAGGCAAGAGAGCACAACTGGAATTTCTTTCAAGGTTCAGACTGAGCACCATGGGCGCGCAATATGTGCACTTGATCGAAAGCCTGACGAATCGAGGTCAGGCGACGGAAACAGAAAGCCCTAGAGCATGCGCGCAAGGAAAAGTGAAATAGAGGCTTTGTAAGAGTATCACTACGACTTCGGAATTTCCCCCATTGAGTTGAGGGATCGAGTATGTATATTTGAGGTTACATGGCAATCGTGTACGCATATCTCAGGAAGATTGATTTCATGCGCTTAAGTGCTCTGAACAACGATTAAGAGCCGGCGGCGTGGCTACCTCGACTGAAGAAGCGGGGCAGAGCTAGGTGAGTTGGTGATTTGGTTCGCAGAAGGAGATCTGTTCTTGTGACTGGCGGAGCTGGTTTCGTGGGAAGCCATATCGCTGACAGATTGATTGAGGATGGTCACAAAGTCCGAGTTCTTGACAATCTTTCGGCAGGTTGTTTAGAGAATCTTAGGGACCTCTTGGGAAGAGAAGGCTTTCACTTCATGAAGGGTGATGTGGCAGATCCGTCTACACTCAGAAAGGCTCTGAAAAATGTTGAAGTTGTGTTCCACGAAGCCGCGTTGGTCACCGTTCCTCGCTCAATAGTAGATCCGATTCCCACAAATGAGGTTAATGTGACCGGGACATTGAGGCTGCTCAAGGCGAGTGCAGACCTTGGGGTGCAGAGGCTGATTTATGCCTCCTCCTCATCTGTCTACGGAGATTGTGGCAAACGAAAGATCAAAGAGGATTCCATTCCGAGGCCTATGTCGCCTTATGCCGTGTCAAAACTTGCAGCTGAGAACTACTGTCTGACCTTCAACACACTCGATAGACTCGAAACAGTAAACCTAAGGTATTTCAACGTTTACGGTCCACGGCAAAGTGTTGGACCGTACAGCGGCGTCATAACAGCATTCCAAGATCGCTTGCGGAAAAGTCAGCCACCGATCATACAAGGAGACGGAAGACAGACAAGAGACTTTGTGCATGTCCGCGATGTTGTGGAAGCGAACATGCTTGCAATGGCTGTGAAGAAGGCCGCGGGGGAAGCCTTCAATATAGGTACTGGTCTCAGCACGAGTATAAGCAAGCTGGCAGAGATAATCATTGAGGCAAGAGGCAGAGAGAAGATACGCCCGGTCTACGCTCCGCCTAGACGAGGCGATGTCCGACACAGCTGTGCCGACATTGGAAAAGCTCGCAGAATCCTCGGATATTCGCCGACCGTGAGACTAAGAGACTATGTTCGCGAGCTCGCTGGCAAGGGACACCAAATGCCTGTAGGGACTTACTCTTCGATCAGGAAGCCCTAGATATTTCTGTATGATTTTGAGAGAAGTCTTTTTCTATTGATACGCATCTCTCTATCTGAAGCACTGACGGAGGACGCTCAATGGGTCTGCTGAGAAGGAAACTGTTGAACGGAGAACGAAAAGTGGGCGTCTGGGGGACTGGCTACATAGGTTTCTCAACGATGGCCAACTTCGCGCTTAACGGAGTCTCCTGCGTAGGCACCGATATATCACAAACTGTTGTTGAGGCAATTAACGCAGCTAAGATACCGATCCCCAACATGGAGTATTGGCTCGGTTTTCCGGTCGAGGCCCTTGTACGATCTGGAACGATACGAGCGACGACCAATTGGAAAGATCTCATCAATGAGAGAATAGTGGTTCACATGGTTGCCGTTCCGACGGAGAAAGACGACCAACCTTGGGATGATGCTCTGATAGACGTAGTCAAGAAGATAGCTACGATGTGCAATGTTAGAATGAATGAGTCCCCGTTGTTGATAATAGAATCAACTCTGACACCAAATAGAACAGATGAAGTTGTCATACCTGTTCTCGAGCAAAGAGGCTTGACAGTCGGAGAAGACATACATGTTGGAGTGGCACCGCGAAGAGACTGGTTCATTAGCCCAGAGAAGAATCTTAAGACTCTTCCTCGAATTGTCGGAGGAACAACTCCGAGAACAACTGAGATGATGATTGATGTTCTGGGAATAGTCTGTGATAGATTGATCACAGCGCCCGACCACAGACACGCGGAAATAGTAAAGAGCATTGAGAACGCGTACAGGCATGTTGAGATTACACTGGCGAATCAACTCTCACTGGCCTATCCTGACATGGATATGGTGGAGGTTCTAAGACTGGTCGGAACGAAATGGAACATAGGGACATACCACCCGAGCTTTGGAACAGGTGGCTACTGCATCCCCCTCTCTTCCAAGTACCTGTTATCCGGGACTAAGCGATCTGATTCGTTGACAATTCTGAAGGCAGCGGTTGAGACAGATGAGCAGATGCCTGCGCTGGTTGCTGGGAACTTGGTAAAGAGAGGTGCCAAGAAAGCTGGGATACTGGGTTTGGCTTATAAGGGCGACCTGAAGGTTCACACGTTAAGTCCGACACTTAGAATCGTTCCGTACTTGAAAGAGAAGAGTATTGAAGTGAAAGTTCATGACCCCTATTATTCAGAGGATGAAATAAAACAGATCATAGGTACTGAGACTTTCTCGTTTCCTCAAGGGTTAAAGGAGTTTGATGTGATCGTCATAGTGGCCGGGCATCGGGCCTACAGGGCCGTTCCGGATCAGAAGATTCTCGAGAATCTTGACAACTGCAAACTCGTTGTGGACAATGTTGAGGAGACCTGGAAACGGATAGACTTTTCTGCGCGGGGGATAGAATATCACATAGCTGGAGACAGAGGCTGGCTGGGGGAATCGGAGGGCGATTGAAGGAGACTTCCGAGAAGTGATTAGACTGAACAGGGAACTAGCGAAGATAGACTATAAGAGAGTCGAAGAAGAGATTGCCCGTTTCATAGTAGCGGTTGTATCTGAATCCAAGGCGGACGGAGTCGTCTTAGGACTAAGTGGTGGAGTGGACAGCTCGGTTGTGGCCGCTCTTTGTGCTAAAGCGCTAGGAAAGGAGAGAGTGCTCGGGCTATTAATGCCAGCCGCGTTTACTCCAACCGAAGACCAAGCTGATGCGAAGGCCATTGCAGAAGATTTGGGTATAAGAACTTGCCTGATACCATTGAGCCAGATCATCGACAAGTTCCTAGAAACTATACCTTTGACGGCTAAGAATCGGGTCGCCGTTGGTAATGTCTTAGCTAGAATGCGAATGGTTGTCAGCTACTTTTTCGCCAATTCTCTCAACTACCTTGTGGCTGGGACTGGAGATAGGTCTGAGTTTATGATAGGTTACTTCACCAAGCATGGAGATGGAGGTGCAGACTTTCTGCCCATCGGCCATCTTTACAAGACCCAAGTGAGGGAACTCGCAAAGCACCTTGGCCTTCCGTCAAGAATTGTTGATAAGCCTGCCTCGCCTCAACTGTGGAACGGGCAGAGGGCAACAGATGAAATTCCAGTGGACTATTCAATTTTGGACGTGATTCTATACGAACTATTTGACGCAAAGGCGAATGCCAATGACATCGTGAAACAACCCGGCATCCGACCGGAGGTAGTAGAGGCAGTACAGCAACGCTTCGAGCGCTCCCGTCATAAGAGGACTACTTCACCTATGCCTGTTCTCTCACAAGAGCTCTCGCCACGATCTGCCTAGGAGCGGCGCTCGGAGAACATGCCTTCGCCAAGAAAGCGGAGAACTAATGGTCAAAGCCAATCTACGTAACACCTTCATAATGATCAATCACTGACCTCTAACAAGACCTCGGCCAAACAGCACAGTTATTCGACACAGTACTTGCATCTTGCATGTCAGAATAGTTCGCTTGACAATTCGAAGTAGCGTCCTTGTCTGCAAAAAGAAAAGCGACAGAAGTCTATCTATCTCGGGAATGTACAACTGTATCCCTTTCACCCTTCCGACCTCTCGCAATATCTTTCTCCTAAGCACATCCTCAAATGGCGGCGAGTACTTTAGTGCCCAGTACCGTGCTTTGGCGTCGAACGCTTTTTCCCTCTTTCTTAGAGTCTTTGGCCAATTCCACAGCCCTAGCTTCTTTGCAATCAGTAAACTCGATTGGGACTCAATGACCCTTTCATAACTCAAGGTTTCACGACTGACATAACCGAGTCTAACAGCCTCATCAACAATATTTTTGCCGAGATCAGATCTTGTGATGCAGATGTTTCTTCCTAAGCCTACAGCCCAGGCATCGCCAACAGAAACATCAGCATATTCCGCTGTCATGTCTGTGCAATGGCGACACATGTCACAATGAAGCGCACCGGAGAAGAATGAGTTAAAGAGCTTCTCGAACTTAGTTTTGTTCCTTGTATGCCGGTTCACCACCAAAGCGTATTCTGGCTTTCTCCTCAAAGCTTCTAGGTGCATCTGATCATCAGGGCAATGTTTGTTTATGGAGATTCGGAATTTCAGGCTTGTGATTTCCTCAAGCCCAATCTTCAACCGTTTCAGGAACAGACGGAGAGCAAGTTGTTTGTGGATTCCTCCGCAGAAAAGGCCTATCGTTGCGATATCTGAGGACCGCCTTTTCACAAGCTTCACTCCACATGGCAAGCCTACGAACACTGCCTTGTAGGATCCTGCTTGATTTGATAGTCTATAAAACTCGTCTTGGAGATCCGTTACTTCCTCAAGACCTGTCTGGACATGGACATAGAAAGATTCGGAGACTTCATCAACCTTGAATGATTCTCGATTTGTCAACTTGTACTGCGGAAGTAATGGGTCTCTAGTCTTCATGAGAGAAATTATCGGTATGTCGCTGTTTTCTGCTATGCATTGTAGCAGACTTCTGACTGTTGCGCCTGAAGAGCCGATATTCTTTTCTGACCAAGTTAAGAATATTCCCTTGTAGTCGCCTAACCAAAAGTCTCTCAAGAATGGATGACCACTATGTGTGATTGTCTCTCCGACTCACTTCTCGCCAAGGATTGCTGTGTCTGAAGAAGGTCAATAAATAGGTTGCCAAATGTGCGGATGCATTGCGAGGACCATATAATTTTCAAAGAGGTGAAATCCTCGAACAGGGATTGTGCCCTCCTCAGGATTCTCGGCATCATCGAATCGCAAGTTTTTTCAACAAAGTCAAACATCAAATGATCATAAGGGAATCTGCCTTGAACAAGGACCGCGCATACGGGGCGTTAGTGCTTGTCTTCTCCCTGGCGGTCGTCACTGTCTATCTTGTCTCACTTCTTCCTTCATACTTCGCGTTGCCTTCATGGCTGAGCTGGTGGGCCATCGCTCTACCAGTTATCCTTGCCGTGCTAGCCGTCCTCACAATATGCATGTGGATAGGTTGGGTGATGCTCACAACGCCTCCGCCACCGCAGCTCGAGAACGCCTCGCTGCCGACCGAAAGAAGAACGAAGGGTGATGAGAGCAAGGCATGAGAAGACGCGCCTGCAACCTGCTCTGAGCGTTAAACGACTTGCCCGAGTGGAAAAACCAGCCAACTCGTCAAGAAGCCAAATGGACAAGCCTGTACCCCTTCGTCCTCTGCCTCGAAGGCCTTCACATCCTCCTCTTCTCGTTGATCTTGGCAGACCACTTTGAGTGGGTGGCTCCCTCCCTTGCCTCGTCAAGCCTAGTCTGGATAGCTTGGGGGATCTCCGGCGCAGCCTCGGGCACCATCAGCTTGTATCTCTCTCGTCGCGGCTCAGAGACGGCCCGAGCCATTGCTCTGATGACCGTGGTTTGGGCTGCACTGCTCTCAGCATCGTTTACTGTAACACGAGCCTCTACAGTATCATTCCCAACGCTACTCGCAATTGTCTCAGTGACAGGTTTGGTAGGGGCTGGTGCATCGCTTCAGCTATGGAACTCTGACCGACTATTCCTGATTCCTACTCGGCAAGCCACCGCGCTCCTTCTGACATCCATGCTGTCGCCCCTATTGGTTGTGGAGATAGGAGCAGTAGCAAGCTTACTTCGATCGGTCAAGGCGACGACTGGCACCTTGAGATTCAGCACGATCAGCCTTCTGGAAGCAGAGCGAGCCATGTTCTACCCCTACACGATAGCGCTCTTCACCTTACTTGCGACAGGACCGATCTGGTTGCCGATCATTGTTAGAGCTTCGCGAGAGCCTTCCCAGATCGAGCATACGCCAACATCGGCAAGAAGAACTTCTGCACTTCGTGAGTCTCACTACAAACTGCTCCTCATACCGGCTATCATAATGAGTCTCGCAATAGGTTCCTGTCGCATGTCTCTGGGGTACTCGCTGACTGGTGACGCGCACTACTACATCTCAGTCCTTGAGGAGATGGATCGGTGCGGCGTGAAGGCAGCGATCCAGACCGACCGACCCATCCTCTTCTTGATCCTGCATTCGTTAAGTAGCCACTTCTCGATCGGAGCCGAACCCCTCCTCAAATACATTCAAATAATCCTTGCAGGTGCGCTTGTGACAGTAACCTTCTGCTTCGTCAAGTCCTACTTAGAGGATGAAGGACTCGCCCTCCTGAGCGCCTTCCTTGCGGCAGCCGGACCTCACCTAACGATCGGCATCAACTACTTCATAGTCGGAAACTGGCTCGGGCTGATCCTGATGATGATCCTTTACATAGCCATGGCAAAGAGTTTTGCCAACAAGTCACAAGCGTGGCTGATCTCAACGGTGGCGATATCTTGGCTCATGCTAGGCATCCACTTCCCAACATGGGCCTTCACTATTCTGGTCCTAGTTACTTACACATTGATCTGTGGGCTACAGAGAAGATCCTCTCAGAACCAAGAGGCAGCTGCACATTACGTCAAAGTCACAATCGGATCTCTCTCGGCTGTGCTTCCACTGCTGGTTCTCTCCTTGGTTACGCCTGAGATATCTGCCAGTCTTGAATACGCATGGTCTAGGGCGATAGCCGTCCTGAGCCACGCCACACCTCTCAACCTATTCTTCTTTCTCCACGACGAAATCCTACTCACAAGCTATTTTGCGTATGGAGGATACGCAGTGCCCCTGACCTACGCTCTCGCCTTGCTCGGCCTCTACAGGCTTTACCTAATCCAGAAAACCCGCGTCAGACTAATCCTATCTTGGATGACGATCACCAGTGTTGGGCTCCTGCTGATCCCGAAACTCGAGCAGTGGAGGCTCCTATACATGGTCCCTCTTGAAATCCTCGCTGCGCTGGGGCTAATCCACGCTCTAGCCTCAGCTGGCCTCCTTAAGCAGATGACTCTCGCCCACACAGAAAGCACAGGATGGCTACAAGAATCAGCACTCATTGGCAGCCTCGTCGCAGGAGGCGCACTACTGACCGCCAACCTTGCTCCTCCTCTCGCCATCGTGTTAGCCCTGCCACTCATAGGATGGCTTCTGGCTCACGGTATGAGCCACGATCAGCTCCGCCAGATCGCAGCCGCCGAAATTTCCTTGCTCTACATAGTGGCCGACATCGCTAGAGCTCTCTGCGCTCTAAGATAGCTCAAGCCGCACCAGCGCATCTGTTGGTCCAGGCTCGATCGACTTCTTTAGAGTTGGAGTAGGTATCCGCCTTCTGGTCCCACAACTTCCAACTTGCCAGTAAGAGGATTTGGCTTCAGACCCAAGGTTTCGAGGGCGTAGGTTCCCAGTATAGGCGTGGGCACATCCAACCCAGCTACGAAGACTGGCCCCCTCCTACCCTCGGCCTCTACCTCAGCCAGATAAAGCCTAGCCTTAACCTTCATCCTATCAGCTAGCGTCAACTCAACATCGAAAGGCGTTTCAGGAAGCCCAATCTCGGAAATACTCTTGGAATCTATCACCACATAGGCAGACCCAGTGTCCACTAGGGCTCTGATACTCCTTGAAACCTTGCCCTTAACAACCAGATCCACATACGCGTAGCCCACGTCTAACCCTCCGCCTCAACATCAAGACCAAGGGCACAACATATATTGTTAGTGGCTTTTTCAGCCCAACGAAGTGATCACTGCTCTCACTGCGAAGCAGAATATTCACTCCAACCGGTTTTGCATAAGGACCTGTGGGCCGCTACCTGTTTTATATAAGTTTCAGACACCAAATTCCATTGGGACCATTGTTGACTGAGAACAGAGAGAGACCAGTTGTTCCAAGGGATCTCGCCGAGATTCTGCTTCTTGCAGGAGTGATCCTTGCTTTCGGTTTCTGGGAGCACTTCCCAATGATAGTACCTAATCACTACACGGACATATCGAGTATCTTTTGGAGAGAAGGGATAGGGAGAGGCCGCCACGGAATACCTTACTACGATTATGTCTTCGAATACCCGATAATCGTGGGCTTCTTCACGTATCTCTGCTCGTACTTCGGCAGGGTGATGTCTGGTGACTTTGGAATCTCA
>Ga0209725_1000271_pt1 | contig 31529 bp, 30 predicted proteins | sample I18A1metaG_FD_184145 | JGI IMG/M metagenome (GOLD analysis project Ga0209725, IMG submission 184145) | Lake sediment bacterial and archeal communities from Gulf of Boni, Indonesia to study Microbial Dark Matter (Phase II) - ​I18A1 metaG... | ecosystem: Environmental > Aquatic > Freshwater > Lake...
TTCATTGTGTCTGGGTTCGCAATATTCATCATAATTCCTTTTCTTTCAACTCTGAATCCTATTCGGATGGCTGTCTCCAAGACGTTCTGATGCGATGCAGGGACAGACATCTCAACAGGCCATTTTCTTGCAAGTGCAAGCGCAGATTCCAAGAGCTTCGTGACCGCGTCTTGATTCATCCGTTTTGACACTGACGGACCGATCTCGGAGCTATCTTGGTACTCCTTCACGAGCGCGTATCCCGACACCCTAGATCCGTTGGCAATCCAAGCCCAGCTCCTCGGAAACTCGTTCAGGAGTCGCCCAAGGAGTGTGGATCTGTCAGCGCTGAAGGCGTATCTATCGAGCTTGAGGATCTCTGAAAAAGGAACCTGCTTTCTCGTGGTGATCCGTTTGGGGCTGCGCTGCGCCATCGCCATCCTGACAAAACTGCCCGCGGTCCTGAAACCAAGCCGTTCGTACATTGACTTGCTCTCTAAGTAAGAGTACAGCGCGATGCTTCTCACGCGCGAGTGAAGGAGATGCCTCACAGCGGTGCGCACGAGGCTGCTGCCTATTCCCGCATTACGATGGGTTCTCGCGACTACAACATTTCCTATCCAACCGAGTCTCCTACCGTAGGAGATGGCTGTTGTAAGGCCTATGGGGCGGCCATCGAGTGCCGCAACCAAGCAACCCCTAGGCTCAAGTGCCCGCATCCTCCTTAGGTCACGTACGCCGAAGCCCCAGCGTTCCTCGTTTGTTAGCTTGATTAGGGCTTTGAAATCTGTCATCCTCATCAATCGGATTCGGAGCAACAAAATGTCGCCGGCTCGGTTACGGGTAGATTCGGTTGATGAGGCGAGGAAAGGCCGTGGCGTCACGAATGTGTTTCAGCTTGCAGACCCAGGCGAGTGTGCGTTCAATGCCCATTCCGAATCCCGAATGAGGCACAGTGCCGTATTTTCTCAGGTCCAGATACCATGAATACTGTTCGGGGTTCATGTGTTCTTCTTCTATTCGCTTCATGAGTTGGTCGTAGTCATGGATGCGTTGCCCACCGCCGGTTATTTCTCCATAACCTTCTGGAGCAAGCAGGTCTGCTGAGAGAGTCACCTCAGGTCTCTTTGGGTCAGGCATGTGGTAGAATGCCTTCACTCCCTTCGGGAAGTGCGTCACGAAGAATGGCGTCGTAAACTTCTTGGTCAGGAGCTTCTCCTGTTCATAGCCCACGTCCATTCCCCAGCCAAAGGTCGGGTCATCGCTGCGTATCAGTTCCACTGCTCTATCATAACTGATCCTGGGAAAGGGTGCTTTCAGTTCAGCCAGTTCCTTCGCATCACGGCCGAGGTCTCTGAGCTCTTCAGCTGCTTGGGCGGCGATCTGACGGCAAAGGTGCAACACGAGCTCTTCCTCGACCTTCAAAAGTCCCTCAAGATCGAGCCACGGCTCTTCCAATTCCAAGTGCCAGTATTCCGTGAGGTGACGCCTTGTTCTCGATTTTTCTGCGCGAAAGGAAGGCGCGAACGTATAGATCTTGCCCAAGCTGGCTATCATCGCCTCAGCATAGAGCTGCCAGCTCTGCGTCAGGTATGCCTGTTGGTCGAAGTATTTGACCTCAAAGAGCGTGGAGCCTCCCTCCACCGCCGCTGAGACGAGCGTCGGGACTTGAATCTCCAAGTACCCGTGGTCCCTCAGCCAGCGGCGTGCTTCCTCAATCAAGAGGGCCCTCGTCCGCAGAATTGTCTGCATCTTCTTGCTTCGAATCCAGAAGTGTCGATTGTCAAGAAGGAATTCAGGCCCGTGATACTTCTTAGCGATCGGGAAGTCTTCATGCGATCGTTGAAGGGCACGAAATTCCTTTATGTGGAGTTCATGTCCACGCGGAGCTCGTGGATCTCGAGTGACCTCTCCCTTAACTTCCACGGTCGACTCTAGAGGTAATGCCTCAATCTCCTTGAACTTCTCCTCGCCCAATTGGTCCCTCTTTGCGGTGCATTGCAGAAAACCTGTGCCATCCCTTATGATCAGGAATAGTATGCCTCCACTCGATCGTCGGTTATGCAGCCATCCTCTCAGCTTCACATGAGTTGAATCAGAACGCCCAGCAAGGATCCTTCCAATTTGGATGATCTCACTCATGTCAACACGTCTCCCTCGTCAGGTTGAGAGGAGTCCAGATGCGTCACTAAAGAGTAGCTAGAACTGAGGCAGGTTAAAGCGCTCACCTGTCATTGCGCTCACCGTGAGTCATAGGCGATCTAGAGAGTATTTAAGCGGTGATGCGCCAAAGATTGGCTTTGCATCATGGAAGTCTCAGAGTTCTCGAGGTCTGGCTCGAACCTCTGTGTCAGGCAATCCTTTACCATCAGATACTGCGTTATTAGCTCCAACTCATAGGCTTGGTAAACTGCGAGTGGATGCGTTGTCGAAAGAGGATGATCTCGAACTAAAGCGCCTAGCTGATATGAAGGCATATCTAGAGAGGAAGATCAGCGATTTCGAGCGGGAAACCGAACAGCTAAGATCCTTTCTTGGAGTGGTTGACTCGCTCCTCGCAGAGAAGAGTTTCAGGTATGTGAAGATCCCGCCAGAGGTTCAGGCAGCTGCGACCGCGGAGAAGGCTGAAGCGCCGAAAAGGCAGGTTAGTGAGGTTTGGCCGATAGTCACTCCTGAGGGTGCCCATCTTGCTGATCTTCGAGTCACCGAATCAGAACTTACACTGGTTCCCGATCCCAGCATCAAGTACGATGTAGCGTCTCCGCCTCTGCGAGCCTTTCTTGTTGCACGTGTCTTGGATCCCATGCATACGAAGGATCAAGAGGCGGCACGAACCGGTCAGCTCAGCGCCGACAACGTTCTAGCCTACGAGGTGGAGGACGACGACGGCGCTCTGAAGGCGCTGCGTGTCCACAATTACGGCGACCAAAGAAGACTCGTTGAGCTTAGGAATGCCATGCGGTGGACCATCCGCCGAATGTACGAGAAGACCTTGCAGACACGATAACTGAGTCATCGGGACGAGTTGGCTCCGCTACCCTAGGTGATTTCATCTTTTTTCATTTCTGAGAGTATCGTCATCGCCAAGCTAGCGTTTCATCCTGTTCGAGTTAAACTGTTCTCTCCGGCACGGATGCCAGTTTGCTCGTTCACGACAGAGGGAAGATCCGCAACGTGCTGGTTGGGCTTGAAGATTCGGCCAAGCAAATCCTACGAATACGGGTGCACTTGATTCTTAGCCCGGTTCGCTTGGTGCTACTTAACCTCTTGGTCCTTCTGGGGCCAATCGAGCGTAGGGCTAGTAGTGACCAACCTCGCACGCTGCAAGTGGTTTTCGGCCTTGCGAAGTGTCTCCTTTGCGTTCTTGTACGTCAGGCGTTCGAGCGCCTGCCGGTAGGGTAGCCACTCGTATCCGACATGTTCACCTGATATCTTGACTGCTTCGTCTCCGGAGGCCTCAACGAGATAGAATATTACCTCCTTTGATACGGTTCTCCCGCGCCGTCTGTAGAAGTAGCCAATCCGCTCCCTGAAGTCTTCTTGAAATCGGGTGTTCCTGAGGCCGGTCTCCTCTATTATCTCTCTCCTGACGGTCTCTTTCTCAGATTCCTGCTTCTCCACATGCCCTTTTACGAAGTCCCAGTGTCCTGCCTCGTAATGCAGTAGCAGATATCTGGTGGCGTCCCCCACCCTAAATATGACCGCCCCGCAGGACTTCTCTTGTTCCATCTCAACTCCGCATCCCGAGGCAGGCTATCGGAGTATGGCTGTGTCTACAGGTACTAGTGCGGACGTGTCCTCAAATGGCTTTCGTCAGCAGGAATGATATCGCCGCCCCTGCAAGCGGTCCGACGGTCCATCCAGCCACGATCTGTTGAATGATCCGTTTGTTCAGGATCACTATCTGCTTGACGGAAGCTCCCCCGCCCATTCCTCCGATTACCGCCTGCGACATAGAGACCGGCAGACCAAGTTGCGTGAATAGATGCACAGAAAAAGCGCCGCCGAACTGAGCTGACATGGCTGTTGACGGATTCAACCCTAACAAGTTGTCTGCGACGCTTCTCACGGTGCCTCTGCTTAGAAATACCGTGCCAATAGCCGTGCTGGCTGAGAATACGACGGATAGAGAGAGGGAATCCGCAAGGTTTCGTGGGAATAGCCCTACAACGAGACCGAGTGTGTTTGCACCAAGCGCATATGCTGCGTAGAATCCAGCGATCAGAGTGAGGTCTCCATACATGCGATTCAAAACGATTATGTCTTTGACTTTTCTCCCGAGTCGCAGGACGATCCTTTCGATCATTGCCGATGCGGCAAATGCGACCGCTGGCGACAGGATCCAGGATACGAGCACCAAAAGAGAGTAGGCGGTACTTCCAGTCCCCGTGGCCAGCGCAACACCCCACCCTGCGCCTACCATGGCCTGAGACAGCGAAAGTGGAATGTGAAACAGGGTCACTGCTATCATCACGAGTAGGCTACTGACAAGAATCGACACAAGGGCAGAAGTCGATAGTGTCGGCAGAATACCTCCTCTCAAGACATTGGATAGTTTGCCCCCTTCGATAACTGTCCCCAGAAAGACCCCGGCGGATGCTATCAGTATGGCGTTCGATAATCTCACGATTCCCGCGCCTAGGCTCGCTCCGAGGCACGTCGAGAAGTTGTTTCCACCTAGCACCACAGAAAGTAGGATGGTCAACGGCAGACCCAGATAGAGGTAGAAATCCGCTGGCAAGAATAGGCACTCTCCGCGCTAACTCATGATGCGAGATGTGAGACCGCTGCGCAGGTCAGTCTGTTCGTAGCCACTGCGGATTCTTCGCGATCTCGCTCGTCTTAGCCCTTGCATCTGCAGCTTTGTTCAATAGCCCGTGTTTCTCGCAGTAGTAGACGGGCTCGATCAGTTTCCTTGCGTCTGATCCGCCGAGCTTGGCCATCTCACGTCCGCAGAGTGGGCATCGCATCTATTATCGACCCGATCAAGGATGGAGTTATGACTCGACGGATTCCTCTGCGGTCTCCTAGATTCATAGCTCTTTCTCTAGACGAGCAGTGCTTGCACTGATGTTGTAAATCTGTGAGGTCGTTCACGAAAGTGCTTTCACGACAATTGTTATGACAAGGTCGGAACAGGCTTCGGCTGCGTCTGCAACATCGTCGAGCCTGAAAATCAGCTCCCTGACTTGCATGTAAGTCAGTACGTCCATCTCAAGTCTGTGTTTAGAGAGTCTGGAGATCAATTCAGCCTTCGTCTGATCGATCTCTTCCTCTATCCTCTCAACTTCAAGCGACTTGTTTACGGCAGCCTTTGCATTTGTCCGAAGTGATTCGATGGATTCCGCGAGAGTTACAATGCACGTGTCAATGCCCTCAACGAGTCGACGGAGCGTCGAGCCGTCTTCGTCAAGGTAGCCAAGTACCCGGCGCTCCATCGGGGCCTCTGAGATTATGCGAGCGGCTTCCTGGGCTTTGTCTGCGATTTCATCGACCTTTTCGATCAGGTCCAAGAAATCTTCTCGCATTCCTGCGAAGAATGCGCCTTGCGCAATCTGGATGACCGCCTCTTTGTGGAGGTCATCAGCCATCCTCTCGTATGTGGATACAATCTCGCTTTGGTCTTTGACGAGGACCCAGTTCATCTGTTCTAGGGAACTGATCATGTTAGCCAGTTCTTTGGCACATTTTCGAACAATGGCAAGATGTTCTCCGATCAGGTCAATGACTCTCTTCTCCCTCCTACCACTCAGACGAAACTGTGCACCGATACGCCACAAACTGGATTTCGTCATGATCCTCTCTCCAAGCCTACCATCTTGGGGCGGTCGGCATCTGCGTGAGCAAACGAGGCGGAAACGGTTCAGCGAGAAGCGCGAGAAGAATGGTTGGGCCCTTACGGCCGACATCTGAGAGGTGGGTCACACCCAACCTCTCAGTTTCATCGCTTCAGCGACCCGTTGGACCGCAAGAATGTAGGCGGCCATTCGCATGTTGATGTTGTGCTTCACATGCATGTCATACACGTCGTTGAACGCCTTCGTCATAATCTTGTCTAATCGGTCGTGGATTTCCTCGACCGGCCAGTATAGACCGTATACGTTCTGGACCCACTCGAAGTAGGAAACGGTGACGCCTCCAGCGTTGCATAGGAAGTCAGGAATGTCGAAGACTTTGTTCTTGAACAGGATCTCATCAGCTTCGGGCGTCGTCGGGCCGTTCGCTGCTTCAGCCACAATCTTCGCTCTGATTCGAGATGCATTCTTCGCAGTTATTACGTTTTCAAGTGCCGCTGGGACTAAGATGTCGCACTCCTCTTCGAGCAAACTCTCATTGGTGATTCCCTCCGTTCCAGGGAACCCGACAACGGTTCCAGTCTTCTGCTTGTGTTGGAGGACCGCGTGTGGATCGACCCCCTTCTCGCTGACAATGCCCCCCTTCGAGTCGCTTACCCCAATGATACGCGCACCCATGTCTTGTAGCAGTATTGCAGTATACGACCCGGCGTTTCCGTAGCCTTGCACCGCGACTGTAGCGCCTTTCAATGGAATGCCGAGTCTCTTTGTAGCCTCGCGAATGGTATACACTGCGCCGCGAGCTGTTGCGTCGCCTCTCCCCTGCGATCCGCCCAGCGGTATCGGTTTGCCGGTAATGACGCCGGGCGCGTTGTATCGTCTAATCTTTGCGTACTCATCCATCATCCATGCCATGGTCTGTGCATCTGTGTAGACGTCTGGTGCTGGGATGTCTACTTCCGGTCCTATCATCATCGCGATGGCGTCGATATACGCTCGGCTCAGCCTCTCAAGTTCTGCGTGCGACATCTCTTTGGGATTGCAGATAACACCTCCCTTTGCTCCGCCAAAGGGTATTTCAACACAAGCGGTCTTCCACGTCATCCAGGCAGCCAGAGCCTTGACGGTGTCGAGTGTCTCCTGAGGGTGGAATCTAATTCCGCCTTTGCAGGGGCCGCGAGCGTCGTTGTACTGAACCCTGAATCCCTTGAAAATCTTGACCTGACCGTCGTCCATCCTCACCGGAAACGTGATCTCCAGCACTCGCTTGGGTTCCCTGAGCAGACCGTGAACCGCTGGATCGAGCTTCAGTAGCTTCGCAGCCATATCCAGCTGTTCTTGTGAGATCTTGAAGGGATTGAGTTCTTCAGTCAATTCATATCACGCGATTGCGGTGAGCTTGCAAGGCGTCTCTTAAATCCACCTCTGTTGCAACGTCGCTAACACGGGCTTGCGCAGTGTAGCAAGAACGGAAGAAGTGTGCTAATCTCGTTCTCCGGAGTCCAATGAGACGATAGAGAGTACTTGTTTCGGAAAGCTCAGCATCTTTGGCGTGGATATCGTCGCTGTCTCTGAGTATTCCACCGTCTAGATGATTCTGACTCCCCGGCTGTCTTAAATATTCTCAGTGCCGCTACAGGTCGCACAGAAGTACACCGCAGAGGATGGTGTATAGATGCCAGAAAGCGTTCATGGGTCATCTTATCTAAACGCGAAATCAACCACAGGGACTTCACTGAGAGTCAGGGATGCGAGCTGCACGAGCGGCATGTGTCCAATCTGCATAAGGAACTGCCCGACTCTATGCGAGATAAGTCTGTCAGCGTTTAGGGGCCGAGAAGCGTTGTATCCCGAACCGGCCCAATTCGGACACAGCACAGCCGGTGGATTGAAGTACTTCGGCGTTGACTGGTCGGACTTCAACATTCATGCTAGCCTCCTTGGTGCCAAAGGAATAGAACCAGATCCAGATCGAGCTCTCTTCCCCAACGTGAACATCGAAAGCAGACTTGGTCCAACGTTGCTATCGATGCCGCTGACAATTGGGGCCTTCGGGTCCACAGACGTTGCCAGGAATTATTGGGAGGGATTGGCGATTGGCGGCGCCATAAGCGGCATCACTTGCATCGTCGGAGAGAACGTGTGCGGGATGGACATGGAGGGAAAGCTGCAAGGAGGAAAAATCGTCCACTCGAAGGAAATGGAAAGGAGAGTGATGTCCTTCAGAAAGTTCTGGGACGGAAAGCACGGAGATATCGCTGTTCAGACCAATGTCGAAGACCAAAGACTAGGTGTTGATGTGTATGTGTTGTCAAAACTTGAGGTCAACATTATAGAAAGGAAATGGGGTCAAGGCGCGAAGGCAATAGGTGGAGAGGTGAGAATCAAAGACCTACAGAAAGCCCTCGAACTGAAAAGACGAGGATACCTTGTGCTGCCCGACCCTGAGGAGAAGGCTGTGCAGGAAGCCTTCAAGGAAGGAGTCTTCAGCACATTCGAGAGGCATAGCAGAGTCGGAATGCCTGACCACAGAAGTTTTGTTGAAGATGTTCAATGGCTGAGAGAGCAAGGAGCCAAGGTCGTTAGCCTCAAGACAGGCGCCTACAGGCCCTCTGCCGTTGCCTTCACTATGAGGGCGGCCTCAGAGGCCAAGGTGGATTACGTAACATTTGATGGAGCCGGTGGCGGAACAGGCATGAGCCCAGTTCCGATGATGGATGAAATGAGCATGCCCACCGTCTACTTGGAGACGCAAGTCCTAAGATGCGCCGAATTGTTGCGAAAGAAAGGGAAGCACGTCCCTGACCTGATAATGGCAGGAGGTTTCATTAAGGAAAGTCAGATGTTCAAATCCATGGCGATGAGCAATTTCGGCGATGGCCCGTACGTGAAGGCGATCAACATGGCAAGATCTCCCTTGACGGCTGTCTTCAAAGGATCCTACTATGCGGAGCTCGCTGAGAAGGGCCAACTCCCGAAAGTATTTGCGGAAAGGTATGGCACAAGCCCGGAAAAGTTCCTCGTAGCAGCCTTTGATCTGAAGAGTCGATTCGGCGGCAGAGCCAAAGAGATTCCATGGGAGGCGATGGCTCTCTGCGGCTACTTCGATAGGCTACGCGTGGGGTTGCAGCAGCTGATGGCAGGCTGTAGAAAATGGAAGCTCAACCTGATAGACAGAAATGATATCTTCGCCCTTACAGAGAGAGCCTCGAGAATTACTGGAATTCCGCTGCCTGAGGAAGCGGAGAAAGACGCAATAGAGAGAATCCTCGGATAGAGAATCTTTCTTCCTTCAGTAGTGACCGGCCCCTCTGCAGGATTTCCTTAGGTTCGCAACTCATGACGCTGGATCTTGATCAGAACCGCAGGAAGTATGCTGATTCGATTCGCTAGGGTTTGGTGAAGCGATCGAGGGTCACCTCTTCCTTCTCGCGGGGCGCCGTTCCGCCCTCAATCTGACTTTGTATTCTCTTCAAGGCAATTTCATGCCTCTCCTCAGCGATCCCAAGAATCTTCATCATCTGAATACAGTTCTCGGGAGCGTGGCCTCGAAAGTGATTGTTGAAGATGCCAATTGTTTGCTTTGTGTTAGCGCATACCTCTTCAATCTTCGGCAACCAGTCAGTAAGCTGACTCGTCGTGTACCGGTAATCGTACCATAGTCGCTCTCCTCTGCCGTGCCAGCGAATGTATCCAAGATCTGAAGTGACGTGAACCTCAGGGGGCAGCAGGGGCTCATCCACAACGCAGTAGGCAACGTTGTATTTGCCCAGGATCGCATACGTGCTTGGATCCAGCCATGATGGGTGCCTAAATTCGACAGAGTAGCTGTATCTTCTTGGAAGCGCGGCTAGGAACCCTTCGAGTAGGCGGTCATTTCGTTTCAGCGATGGCGGCAGTTGGATCAGTATGCATGCCATTTTGTCTTGAGCCAGTACTGGATCGAGCAGTTCACAAAACGAGTCTAGGTCGCTCTGCGTCCTCTCATCGAGTTTCAGGCGTAGTTCGTGCGTGAATTTCTTGTTCATTTTTGCGCTAAAGACGAAGCCCCGCGGCGTGTATCTTGCCATCCCCAGTATGGTTCCTTTGTCAGGAAACTTGTAGAAAGACGAGTCTATTTCCACGGTATCGAACACTGCCGAGTATTGTTGGAGCATGCTCTTGTCGGGGTCGTACAGTGGACCAACCCATTCCTTGTACGACCAACCGGCACATCCCAGTCGAATTGGAAGGGAAAACCGCCTACGACCGTCCATAGAACCGCCTCGCCTGCCTCTCGTGTCCTCCTGTTCACTCGCTTCTAGTTTCTTTCCCATTTCTGGCTAAACAGGTGAGTTCCTTTATGCGTTGCTGCTCCAGTCGTCGTGTTCTGGGGCATCCTCAACTTCAGCACAAGAGCAACGACCAGCACGATGGGCACAACAGTCAAAACAGCGATCATCTAGCTGGCACCCTCGACTCGGTCTGCATGTGAGGTAGCCGCCCTTGCTGTGTGCAACTTCAGGAGGGACCAAGCTTCTTTGGCCGACCTACGAGGGCCCATTTTCGCCTTTCTACTCCGTCCAGACCTCAGAGGCGAAACTTGTTGGTTGCACCATTCGCCGAGAAACCACCGCGCCCACAATTCTGCGGCATCTCTGAAGCCACTGTGCTGCCTCAGCTGCCTCATAATGCCCGTGAGGTGCTTTCATCAGCTGACAATTCAGCCGGAAGAAGATCCTCGAGCGAATTCACCGTCATTTTATGGGAAGACTGAGGCCCGTTTCTCCTCTCTTTCGAGGAAAGCCGTGAGGAATATGGCGTACTCGCATGGGTGCTCATCTTGAAGGAGAGATTTTATGATTTTGATCCTACCTATCTCGCGATGTCCAACTCTTGAGATAACGTACTCAATTGTTTTCTTCCGCAGGTTGCAGAGCCAAGATTTCTGCTGAGCCTTCACGAGTTTGTAGTAGGGGCAACTCTTGTACTTGAGCGTGAATCCGCCCTCAAAGTATTCTATCTCGACTTCCATCCCTATCTCCCTATACATCTCGATTAGCCTGTCACCCACTTCCCTGGTCGTCCACGGATAGTCTTCCGGAAACAGCTCGTCCAACTGGGGTTTTTCGAGGGCGAACGCGTCCTCGACAGAGTTGCAGGACATTGTGTCGACAAGCGTCTGCATCAACCTCTTCCGAGGCATGGTTTCCAAGGCCGGCTTTTGTAGGACTTTGATCCTGAAAGTTAGAAGATTCTGAAAAATGGAGCTTGACACATCATAGCCTAGTTCTTTGAGCATCGATTCTACGAGAATCCGCTGGCCGTTCATGACGAGAGGATCGATCCTCTTGAATATTACCGTAATATGTTCGTCATCGACAAATCGAGTTTCGGCGTCCGGTTGACTGGTGCTAATGTTCTTGAGAATGAAGGTCCGCGAGAACCTTCTAATCTTGTCGGGATCGTTCCTTGCGAGTATCCGTATGGCGTTGCCGATGCGAACACCGGTCGAGCTGTACGCGTCGTCGAATCTCTGTCTGTAGGTTTCGTATGTTTTCGAGGCGAAGGAACTGAAGAGCTGCCTAGGAACAGGGATAACGTCCAAGAACTGCCTACCGATTGTCTGGAAAAGGCTTAGCTCGGCAAGCTGGTCAAGAAGGGTCTGGTCTTCTGTGCCTACATACTGAATTGTCATGTTCACAGTAGTGTGATCGACTGAGTATGATACTAGTTTCCATCCCCGTGTCGCAAGCATGACAGAAAACGCTGCGACTGATAGCCTAGCTACGGGCGGGGTGGTTACTTGATAGACTAGTTCTAATGCGTTCTTCCCCTTTTCTGTCAGCACCTTGGCTTGTTTGAACCAATTCATTCTAATGTTTGCTGAAAGCAGTCCTTTCACAAATTCCTTCGGCTCTTTTGGAAGTTGATCCACGCCTAGCGCGATTCTCAAGTCCTCTATGATGGGGCCCAGATCGCTCACGGGCTCTTCCAGATGCTTGTCTGCCCAACTCATGAATGCCGGCCCAACCAGCATCAGGCTGTCTCTGAATAGGCTCGGTGCGGCGTTTGTCAACCTCCTCTCAATCTGCTCCTTCAGAACTTCATCGAATGCTGTTTTTCTCAAAGAATAGAGTTCTGGGCGAATCATCTTGATAGCAACATCCTCGCCCATCATCCGCAGATCGAAAGGCACTTCGATTCCTTCCAATACCGCGGCAAGTTGAAAGGCCATCATTTCGGGCAGACGCTTGAAGGCCTTGGGTCTGAGGATGGCCGTGTTCTCTATTTCGTTGTAGGAAGCGATGTCAAACATCCGCGTTAAGTTTCTTATCTCCTCAAGAATCAGGACGAACTCTTTGAAATCTGTGGGAAGTTTCCGAGTAGCGGATCGCTTCAGGAGTTCGATGGTGGTACCTGCTTCTGTCCTCTGTTCTTTCACAAGGTTCTCGATCGCCTTGTCACCGACGGCAACTTCAAGGAGACCATCTAAGGTCTTTCTTCCAATGGACGTTAGATCAAGGACCTCTCTAAGGTTGGTCTGCTCAGCCACCTTTGCCCTTACTGGGCAATCATCGCACGAACCCACCTTCTCCTCTCTAAGCAGCGTCTCTACGGCTTTTTCAAGAACGCGGCTCTTCGTGCCATACGTTCTTGCTAGTTCCTTGAGTGTGTCATCCGTCTTTTTCGGTATCGTGGTGTGAAGATGTACTGACATGTTGTTCTAAACGGACTCAGTGCCGCTCTTAAAGCTATGTTCACAAACCCCGGACTATGTACATTCCGCTGGCCGGGGTTGCCTTAGCTCAAGACTGTCGAAGCCACTGCTCGAGTGATGGTCGTCCCCTTTCGGGTCAGCATGGCGTCGGCAACTCTTCTGACCGCCAGCATGTAGGCTGCTGTTCGCATGTTCACGTCGTGCTCTCGCGCTATCTTGAGGACATTGTTGAACGCGTTGACTATTGTATTCTGTAGCTTTGATCGCACTTCCTCCTCCGTCCAGTAGAAGTTCATTTGATTCTGGACCTGCTCAAAGTAGCTTACGATGACTCCTCCAGAATTCGCTAGGATATCGGGAATGACGAATACTTTCTTCTGGAACAGAACTTCGTCTGCCTCAGGTGTCACCGGCCCGTTAGCGCCCTCTGCCACGATCTTCGCTCTTATCTTTGCAACGTTGGCTTGTGTAATCGCGTTCTCCAAAGCGGCGGGAATCAAGACATCGCATTCGAGGCCCAATAATTCCTCGTTCGTTATGTGGGTGGTGCCTGGACAGTCCATGACCGAACTCGTCCTATTCTTGTGCTCCAGTACTTCAATGGGGTCGAGGCCCTCTGCGTTGTACGCGCCTCCTTTGGAGTCCGAAACCGCTATGATCTTGCAGCCAATTTCGTGCAGCAAACGTGCCGCGTGATATCCAACGTTTCCATAGCCCTGCACCACTACCGTGGCGTTTCTCAGACTTGCACCCAAGTGCTTAGCTGCCTCAACGACCGCGTACAACACGCCTCTTGAGGTCGCTTCATTTCTACCCAGGGAGCCGCCGACGTTGACCGGTTTACCCGTTACCACTCCAAAAGCAGGGTAGCCTACGATTTCGCTGTATTCATCCATGATCCACGCCATGGTCTGTGCATCAGTGTAGACATCAGGCGCCGGCACGTCCATAGAAGGCCCGATGAACTTGGCGATGGCACGAGCAAACCCTCTTGTCAGGCGTTCCAACTCTGCCTTTGACATTTCCTTTGGGTTGCATCTGATTCCACCTTTGCCCCCGCCGAGAGGCAGTCCAGTGACCGCGGTCTTCCAAGTCATCCAAGCTGCCAGTGCTGTGACTTCGTCTAACGTCAAGTCTGGGTGATAACGTATCCCACCCTTAGTCGGTCCTAGTGCATCGTTGTATTGCACGCGGTATCCTGTGAAAATACGGACACTGCCGTCGTCCATGTACAGCGGGATGTTAACGATGAAGACGCGCATCGGATGCTTCAAGATCTCATGAATAGCTGGCTCAAGCTTCAGTTTCTTCGCAGCCGCGTCCAGTTGCCCAAGCGCGGCTTCGTAAGGGTTTGGTGCAGCAATCACAGGCGCCAGTGTATCTATCTTGACAAATGCTGCGGCTTGAAGGTTCTCTACTAGGTTCTGGAGTGTCTCCCTAGCTGTTTCGATGCTGCCGCCGTGTGACCACTGATAGGCATCCGCTAATGCTTCGGTTCTCGGTGAAATCAGGGACCCTGCAGGTGTCATCTTGGGATTCTCGGAAAAATAGTCTACCAAGACCTCTATCATGCCAACTTCCTCTCTTGACAAAGGAGACAGTCTTCCTGCGAGCGCGGGCACTTTCACGTGGATGTACTCAGCTTCATTGATTTTCCTCTGAAGACCTTCGAAGATCCTCCGGGCCTCTTCGGCAGAGACGCCAAAGTTCTCCGAATACGTAGTCACGAGCGCATAGTGGGCCGTTGTATAACTTTCGATCTTGCCTGCGAGCTCAGGCTTTCCAGCGAAAAAATCAGCCATCACCTTTAGCATTCCCAGTTCGCGTGCGGAGGGTTCTATTACGCTTAGCATCTTCATTCGCTCCTATCAGAGTCATGTTCATTGCTTCAAGGCTTACGCACATCATGTACATCGATGTACGCTTCATGAACAAGTACCAAAGTCTCACTTTGAAGCGCTTGCTCTCGATGATCTCCGAAGGCGCTGCCTAGGATCAATCGTCAATCTGCAGAAGATAGCCATTTGACACTGGCCCCCAGAGTTAGCTCCGTCATAGTCTGCTCGCAGAAATTCCTCAAGAGCGAATGTATCCGACGGCGCACCAAGGGCGGGCAGGTTTTCGGAACCAGCAACCGAATTCGCGCGAGAACCTGGGAGAAGAAAGCCTTTTTCTCGGACTCAACGAACCCACAAGATCAGTGCGCAACTTTGCCGAACGGACAGCCGGTGTTGTGCTCGACGGGTATCAAGCAACTGGACGAGCTTCTGGCTGGCGGCTTGCTACTCGGTGAGAATGTTCTCTGGCAAGTTGAGTCAGGAACCTTTGCGAGAGAGTTCCTTGGTTTGTTCATGAGACAAGGCATCATTGAAGGGAACCAAGTCATCTACTTGGATTTCATATATCCTCCACAAGCCGTTATGCTTCAATTCGCTCCTCTGATCAAGCTGCTACCCAGCGGATGGGAAAAGAAATTGTTGGTCCTTGACTGTTTCTCAGAGTCAGCCGGACAAGGCGAACTCATCTTCACCGACTTCTACGACACGGCGCCTACATGGCTCAGGAGGGTTCCGAGTTCCAAAGACCCTGACCGATTCCATCATTTTTTTGGAAGGATTGAAAGAGAATTGGTGTCGCCTGGAACAAGGCTTGTCTTCAACAGTCTCACCATCATGGAACACAATTGGGGAAGAGATGCCGTGAAGACTTTTTTCGGGCATGTCTGTCCTGCGTTGTATGCGTATCGAACTCTGGCTTACTGGACTATGGCGAAGAATGCCCATCCCGAGGAGTTCTGTGCAATGATTGACCACATGACGCAGGTGGTCATAGACTTGTCCAAGAGAGATGGCAAGAACTTCTTGCAGGTGAGGAAGGCTGGTGGAAGGTACGACCCGCAGACCTATCAGCTACGAGAGTACTTAGTGAAAGGCTTTGAGATCGAGATTCTCTAAGAAATGCATTTCCGGGCCACGATCTCAACGTGCGCGTGTTCTTGTTGGCGTTTCTTGAAGCAACTCTCTAGGTTCAGCCGGACGCAGCATTGCGAGTGTCTCTCCGCGACATTAGTCATGTTTTGCTGTTCCCGAAAGCTCCAGCTTGAAAAGTCTTGAGATCCGAGAACGCCTGAGTTCTCTCACGCTGTTCGTAGGTGGCTTTTCCCAATTTGTGACATCTCGATGGTCTCGAGTCGGCTATTCTTAAATCCCGGCCCAGCTCAATCGCGAAAGGGGAGCTCCGATGGTCACGGCTTTTGTGTTGGTGAAGGTTGGAACGGGCGAACAGCTCAACTTTGCGAAATTGGCGAAAGATGACATCTCAAAGATAGAGGGAGTGAAGAGCGTCTATGGTGTTTTCGGCCGATACGACCTCGTTGTGCACGTCGAAGCATCGAACCTTGAAGAACTTTCACGCATCATCATGGACAAAATCAGAGCGACCTCGGGCGTGTTGTCAACCGAATCGCTAATAATAGGTTACTGAGCACGTCTTCTGTTTCTCTTTTGCAGCGACACGTTTCCAACATTCTCTGCCGAGCGGTCTGTTAGGGGACGATCTGAAAGTAGGACGGGTTACTCGATGCGATTCTGTGGGCTTCTGGAGCGGCCTGTCTGTTCCATTTTGTCTCACCCTTTATTTTCGCCAGTCCACCCTCTGACATTGTGGGACCCAATAGCATTGAGTGACGTGTTGTTGCCCTTGAACCGACAACCACTTCTGATCGGGGGAGGCCACCCGGCTAGTCCGAGTCGCCCACTCATAGATGCGCATCGAAAGAACGGCAAACCTTTTCCGAGTCAAGACCCATTTCTGCGTTAGGCGAGGATTGATGGCGAGAGTTGGATACTTCGATGGCACAGACCCGCTACTCCTGGCCAAGCTTGCGGCAGAGGGCACCGAGACACTCCCACTCAGCAACGGCTTTGACGGGCACGGAAAGGACGTCAACCACCTAGGTAAAGGTGAAGTGAACGTCGTAGTCGGCTACCTCCACAAGGTGTTGCCCGCCGGGCAGGAACACTTGAAGCCCGCGGATATACTGTTCGCATGCAAGAACTTCGACATACCCGTCGTGCTCGTGGTGCCAGCCGCGCTACGCGAGAAAGCCAGAAAGATCCTCAGCGGCGCTGGACCTAACGTCGACGTCGCCGCCCCCGACGAGCTAGAAACCCAAATCAAGAGACACCTATAGAGATCCCATGCCACAGACATGTGCGTTCGTGTCTGAAAGGCACGTCCTTGTTTAGCCGAGCACATGACGGAGGGTGAGCCCGCCTCAAATAGGATGGAAGGAATAAGTGAGGGCTTCACAGTGCGTTCGAGGTTGGACGGCATAATACAAGCGTTGAGAGCGTCAGTAAGATTGTGCGACCTAGCTATCTACTCTCGCCTCTGCTAAGCCGACATGCAACGCAGGCAGGTTCATCTGCATCTCGCTCTGGCACACAGATGTGCCCACGAAATCGAATCACGCTACGACTTCAGGTAACCCTTAAAGGACTTGATGGGAAGGTTGACCCCTGAGTCTTCAAGGACTGGTAAGTCGAGGTGAGGTACAAGCAGCTTGCGGAGGTGTTTGAGGGGATCGAAGCTACCTCAAAGAGGCTTGAGATGACCGACTTGTTAGTCAAGCTGCTCAAAGAGACTCCGAGAGGCCTCGTGGACAAGGTCGTGTACCTCACCCAAGGTAAGCTCTATCCCGACTACGTCGGCATTGAGCTTGGAATGGCCGAGAAGCTCGTCGAGAAGGCGATATCATTCGCTTCTGGACGAACAGAGGCTGAGGTTGAGTCGCAGTACAAACGAAGCGGAGACTTGGGCATAACTACGGAAGAGATGCTGAAGAAGAGAACTCAATCTACACTGATGAGGAAGCAGCTCACCGTGGAAGCGGTATACGAGGCCTTCGACAAGATCGCCCACGCGACAGGCGGTCGGTCGGTCGACGCGAAGATCAAGCTGCTCTCTAGTCTTCTGAGCGACGCGAACCCAGAGGAAGCGAAATTTGTCACCAGGATGGCACTTGGCAAGCTGAGAGTGGGAATCGCTGACATGACGATTCTTGATGCGCTCTCGATAGCCTACGCTGGCGGAAAGGAGCTTAGAGCCCCGCTCGAGAGAGCCTATAACCTGTCGTCGGATTTGGGATACGTTGCAAGAACTGTCGCTTCACGTGGCATCGACGGCATCAAGGACTTCAAGATATCGGTCGGCCGTCCTGTGAGACCCATGCTTTGCGAGCGCCTGTCCTCGGCCCAAGAGATTTTGACCAAGCTGGACGGCAGAGGATCGGCCGAGTACAAGTACGACGGACTACGGATCCAGGCACACATCTCCAAGAAAGATACTCAGCTGTTCTCAAGACGGCTGGAAAACATAACGAGCCAGTTCCCAGACGTTGCAAAAAGCGTCAGAGCGGCGGTGACCGCCGAGGAGGTGATTCTTGAGGGCGAGTGCGTCGCGGTCGACCCAAATACGGGTGACATGCTCCCCTTCCAAGTTGTCTCGCAGCGAAGAGGCCGAAAACACGAGATAGAAATGATGGCGGAAGAGGTTCCTGTGACGCTGTTCTTGTTCGACGTTCTCTATGCCGATGGCCGCGACTTCACGCTCACACCGTACTTAGACCGCAGGAAAGAACTGGCCGGAATCGTCAGCGAATCTGAACAGGTCCGCGTTGCCGAACAGCTGGTGACGGAGAACCCTGATGAGCTTGAAAGATACTTTGACACGGCGGTATCGCTGGGGTGTGAAGGCCTCGTGGTCAAGAGCGTCAGCCCGGAATCAGTTTACCAAGCAGGAGCGCGAGGATGGCTGTGGATCAAGTACAAGAGGTCATACAAGGCTGAGGTGGCTGACACCTTCGATCTCGTTCCAGTGGGAGCTTTCCACGGAAGAGGAAAGAGAGCAGGAACCTACGGCGCGCTCCTGATGGCTGTATACAACTCGGAGAAAGACCAGTTCGAGACAATATCGAAACTGGGCAGCGGTTTCACAGACGAGGATCTCACGAAACTGCCCGGAATGCTCGCACAAGACGCTTTGCCCCACAGACATCCAAGAGTCAATTCCGAGATGAAAGCCGAGATCTGGTTGACGCCAACAAGAGTGCTCGAGGTATCGGCAGACGAGATCACCCTTTCACCCTTACACACATGCGCACGAGACAAAATCAGGCATGGAAGCGGACTAGCACTGAGATTCCCAAGATTCACAGGGAAATATCGAGAGGACAAGTCTCCCGAGGATGCGACGACTACAAAGGAAGCTCTCGAGACCTACCATAGTCAGCTCAAGAAGATTGAAGCTGAGAAATAGGCGTCAGAGCAAGCCATTGAATTCACTCCGATTGTCGCTGCTATCTCTCTAGACTGAAAGAGCATATGCTCTCAGACATCTTCCTGACAGTATCGATCTGCTTCGAAGCCATGAATCGCCAAGGCTAAATTTCAGTCGACAGCTCAGAGGCGGCTAGGTCTCGTCGATTTGAGGATTACGGTGATCTACACGCTCCCCTTCCGAGAGTATACTGGCGTCAAGGAGGAGCCCTACGAAATAGGAGGAGATTCCTCAACGGTGAAAGAAGTACTCGATCTGATTGTCCGCAGACACTCATCTATTGGCAAGTTTGTAGACGCCAGCAGCGAGGAGGCACAGAGACGTCATCTAGTCGTCGCACTAAACTCTCGATTGGCTAGGCTTTCTGATGGCATTCATGACGGTGATAGGGTAAGTCTTCTACTTCCCGTAATCGGCGGGTCTCTGCAATAAGAGGCTCAATCGGAGGATACGTTCGAAAGACCCTACATGTGAATCTGTCGAAGCAAGATCATCGAGTGGAAGAGATCCTGAAAGCGGTACCCGATCGACTAATATTGCCAACTTGCTGACTGACTTGAGGGAAGTCCTGCTTCTTGTCGTCCAAGAGGGTGATTACTGAGGTTCTTGACCGAATCAGAAGCGAGGAGTTCAGAGGTCCAACGCGGGTCACTCAAGCTGCGCTTAGAGCGCTAGATGAGGCCTCCAGAGTATCAAGGAGCGGTTCCCCAAACGAATTTGCAGAAGAACAGGCCGCATTCGCAGACCTGCTTGTGAAGACTCGTCCGACAGCAATTCTTCTCGCTAACGGCGTGCGGCTAGTCATAGACTCGGTTAGGAAGGGCGCAAACCAAGGACTGAACGCATCGGCGCTTCAGGACGTCGTCTCAAAAACAGTCGATTCCTTCCTAGGCGAAATTCAGAAGTCTGTGGACCAGATCGGGGAGATAGGCGCTAGGAGGTTGCGTAGCGGAGACACAGTCCTCTGCTACGGGTACAGCACGTCCGTCCTGTCAATCGTCGAAAAAGCACAGCGGCAGGGAAAAGACCTCAAAGTGGTTGTCTGCGAGGCACGCCCAGAACTTGAAGGACGTACGATGGCTAAGGAGCTGCTCAAACTCAATGTCCCAACGACCATGATTATCGACTCGGCTGTATCACACTTCATGAAGGATGTCGATCGTGTGTTGACAGGCGCCGACGCGGTTTCCGCGAACGGCGCTGTGATCAACAAGATAGGCACGTCCACAATCGCAGCCATCGCCCACTTGTCCAGGGTAAACGTCTTCGTGGCAGCAAGCGTGTACAAGTTCAGTCCAGAGACCATACTCGGGGAGCTCGTTGAGATAGAGGAACTAGATCCGTCGCTCGTGATTCCTAGGGAAATGATGACGCAGTTCAAAGGCATGAAGATACGAAACCCGGCGTTCGATGTTACTCCCCCTGAACATATCGACCTGATTCTGACCGAGAGAGGCGTGATTCCGCCTCAGGGAGCCATCATGATACTCCGCCAACACGGGAGCGGTGCTCTCAGCACAGGCGCAACCAGACCCTTGGGAACAGCCCACGCAGGTTAGAGAACATGTCTGCCCACAGGATCCCGCCCGAGGTCGGGCAGATCGCTGAAGACATCCGAGAAATGAAGATTAGAGGGGCTGGCGAGCTGGCAAGGTCTGCCGTAAGGGCACTCATGATCACGTGCGAAAGATCCTCCGCCGAGAACGCTCAGGACTTTGTCAGCGACCTGCGAGAGGCTGCCAAGGCGCTACTCGAAACAAGACCGACGGCAGTTTCTTTGCCAAACGGGATCCGCTACGTCATGCACCGAGTCAGCCTGGCTTATCAGACGACGAAAGAGGTTGAGCAGCTTCGCCTAGCAGGCATGAAGGCTGGAGACGAGTTCATCTCGAACTCAAAGACGGCGATCGAACGGATCGGGGAGATAGGCGCACGTCGGATCAAAGACGGAGACGTGTTGATGACTCACTGCAATAGTTCTGCGGCAATCGCCGTAATCGAGACTGCATGGGAAATGGGAAAGCGGATCCAAGTCTACGTGACTGAGACGCGGCCTCGATTCCAGGGTAGGATAACCGCGAGCATTCTCATCAAGCATGGAATTCCTGTGACGATGATTGTTGACGACGCGGCAAGGTACTTCATGAAGGACATCAACAAAGTGATCGTCGGTGCAGACGCTGTTACCGCAAACGGAGCTGTCGTGAACAAGATTGGCACTTCAATGATTGCCCTAGCCGCAAGAGAGTCCAATGTCCGAACATTCGTGGCAGCGGAGACCTACAAGTTCAGTCCTGAGACAATGATTGGCGATGTGGTGGCAATCGAGCAACGAAGCACCGATGAGGTGATCAGTGAGAGTGAACTTGGGGAACTGCCTAGAGTCGAGGTCAAGAACCCGTCTTTCGACGTTACTCCGCCAGAATACATAGACCTCATCATCACTGAGAAGGGCATAATCCCTCCCCAGGGCGCTATTCTGGTGCTGCAAGAAGTCATGGGCACCATTACTCCGGAAGAACTTGAAGAGTACAGGACGTTCACCCTCGCGGAAGTAGACTAGGCCAGCTGTTTGCCGACCAGGTGGGTCGGCTCAAGAGATGCTCAAAGCTTATTGATATGCGAGCAGTGCTTCGAATCGAGTGCTCTAATTGAAGATAGTCGGAGGAAGCAGCGGGCGCGCCCTTGCAACCCTGGTCGCGCGTGAACTGGATCTCAAAGTGTCAGGAGTGGAAATCAAGAGGTTCCCCGACGGCGAGAAATACCTTCGCGTCGACGAAGACCTTGCGGGCCAAGACGTAGTGATAGTCCAATCAATTAATCACGAACCCGACGAGCTCCTCTTTGAATACTTCCTGTTGTGTGACACCATCAAGGACTTGGGCGCTAGCAAGGTGATTGCCGTTCTTCCATACTTTGCGTACGCAAGGCAGGACAGTCGATTTAACCCGGGAGAAGCTGTGAGTTTCAAGACGGTCACGAAACTCATCGAATATGTCGGTACTACTGAGCTGTTCTCTGTGGATATGCATCAGCACCGAATCGAGCGTCCAGCTGACGTTTTCAGAATTCCAGCTCACAACCTAACCGCCGCGCCGCTTCTGGCAGAGTACGTGAAGGCAAAGACATCGCTTGAAAAACCGATTGTAATAGGGCCCGACGAGGAATCAGAGCAATGGGCTTCAACAGCAGCGAAGGTCATCGGAGCCGATCATGATGTGCTCGAGAAGAAGAGGCTAGGCGCGGAGAAAGTGGAGATAACGACGAGGCGGCTTGACGTTCGAGGCAGAGACGTGTTGCTCATAGATGACATCATAAGCACTGGAGGAACAATCATTGAGGCAAGCAGGATCCTGAAGAGCCAAGGGGCTCGACGGCTCATCGTTGCGTGCACCCACCCCATACTGGCTCAGAATGCGCTGGCAAGAATCTACGAATCAGGAGCAGAGATCGTTGTGGGAACAGATACCGTCCCAAGCCCCGTCAGCTTTGTTTCGGTCGCTCCGCTGATCGCTGACGCGATCAGGAGAGCCTAGCCGGACCCTGTGAACCAAAAGACTAGTCACGATTCATCGTGGCTAGGCAACGTTTTTCTGAGTCAACTTGCTGGTAGCTCCCAGGCCTGCTGGGAATTGTCGAAGTTTCAAGCGGGAGTCAGTCCATACTCTGCGCGGTACCTTGAGCTAGGATACGAGCCAGAGGACACGGAGCTTCTGATCGCCTTCAGAGTAACGCCGAGAGTGGGAACATCGATGGAGGAGGCAGCGTCGGCCGTCGCTGCCGAATCGTCTGTCGGAACGTGGACTGAGGTCGAGCTCGGGAATGAGGAGAAGTACAACAAGTTCAAGGCACGAGTCTACCGAATCGAGGGCGACATTGCGTACATCGCTTACCCCCTGGTACTATTCGAGGAGAATAGCATACCCAACCTCCTGAGCAGTGTCGTCGGAAACGTGTTTGGCTTCAAAGCGGTGAGCGCCCTTCGCATTCAGGATATGCGCATCCCGCTTGCATTGGTCAACACGTTTCCCGGTCCATCGTTTGGCATTGATGGCGTTCGCAAGATCTTGGGAGTGAAGGATCGACCCATGACAGGCTCCACAGTGAAACCAAAACTGGGCAACAGTCCAAAAGAGCACGCGCAGATCGCCTACAACACATTACGCGGCGGAATTGATACCGTTAAGGACGACGAGAATCTCAACAGTCAGAGTTGGAGCAACTTCTACGCTCGAGCGGATGAGACGCTCAAAGCTGTTGAAAGAGCCGAGGAAGAGACCGGTGAGAGCAAGGGATGGTGGGCAAATGTTACCGCAGGCGACACCGAGGAGATGCTGAAGCGCTGTGATTACATTGCTAAGAATGGAGGAAGATTCGTTATGGTGGACTATCTCACCGTTGGATTCGCGGCCACTGCGTCCCTGAGAAAACGCACCGGCGAACTTGGTCTGGCCTTGCACTGTCACAGAGCCATGCATGCGGTCATCGACCGTCAGCCGAACCATGGCGTCGAGTTCAAGGTCCTCGCAAAATGGGCGCGCTTGGTGGGCGTTGATCACATCCACACAGGAACAGGAGTAGGTAAGCTCGAAGGCGAGTTCCAAGACATCAAAGACAGATGCAATCTGCTCCGCAAGAACCATACCCCGAAGGAAGGCGGTTTGTACTTTGACCAATCGTGGGGAAACCTCAGGACCGTTGTGCCAGTAGCTTCCGGAGGGCTACACCCAGGCCACGTCTGGAAGGTCTACGAAACCTACGGGAAAGATGCATTCTTCCTGTTCGGCGGAGGTACCCACGGTCACCCAGGCGGAAGCCTCGCAGGAGCAAAAGCCGTCAGAGCAGCAGTCGAAGCCGCGGCAGCCGGAATCAGCCCTCAAGAGGCAGCCAAGCAAAGCAAGGAGCTGCAGCAAGCCCTCGAACTGTGGGGCGGAGTCAAGTTCTGATTCAGTGACTCGGTCGTCAGCACTCCGGAATGCGGCTGACGGCCGACGGAAGCCGCCTAGCTTTCACGCTTTGCTCCTGCAAGTTCAATCGCTTTCTCGACGGCTCTCCGCGGGTCCCTCTCTGAAAAAACCTGAATGTTCTTCCGTTCGTCCAAGAATGTTCCTTTCACCTGGTCAGCGATGCCTCCGCTTCCTTCAATTGCGACGATTGGCTTCGCTTTCAAGTATGCAGCGCATGTTTCGACAAGTGCTCCAGCTCCTCCAGCAATCACAATAACAGCGTCTGAACTGTAAGTAGTAATGAAATCTCTAGCCCAACCCATCCCAGTTGCAATCACTACGTCACAGTAGCGGTTCGCGTGGTGTGCCTCATCTTGAGGAATTATGCCAACAGTGATCCCGTGATTCTCTTTTGCTCCTTTGGATGCTGCCTCCATGACTCCTCCTAGCCCCCCGGTCAGAACTATCGCGCCACGTTTCGCCGCCTCGGCTCCAGCATAATAGGCCAACGTGCGAGCTTCCTCCGTGCAATGATCGGCCGCAGACCCTATGATCAGTAGCTGAATTCTTCGGTCTTGATTTCCCAATTCACGCCATCCCTTCTCAGTCCTCAAACAGGTCGCCACTACGGTCGCTCTTCACTCGATATAGGTTCAACTGAGATGAAAGACGTGTCAGGAGCTCCCCCAATTTCTGAGAAGCTCATCGAGGCTACTGTTGCGGATGGTATGATGCTTTGAAGGTTTGAGCGAGAAATCGCAGGCCGACATGAACTCTCTATACGGCAAGGTTATGAGAGGTTCGTTTCTACGTTCAGCGCCGAGTAGAAACGATGGCCTCCACCCTTCAGGCGCCAAAGATCGTTATTGTGGAGGATCTCTGCAAAGGATGCAGGATCTGCGTTGAATTCTGCCCAGTCAAGATACTCAAGCTGGGCAGCGGCATGACGAGGAAAGGAATATTCCCACCGGAGGTCATTGATGCGTCCAAGTGCACGGCTTGCCGGATCTGCCAGTACTACTGCCCCGACCTCGCAATATACATCGTCGGGAGGTCTGAGGCTTCCCGCTCATAAGACCTGGAACCTACTTCATGCAAGGAAACGAAGCATGCGCACGAGGCGCGGTCGCAGCCGGTTGTCGTTTCTTCGCTTTCTACCCAATCACCCCAGCGGGCGAGATTGCCGAGAAGATGTCTCAGCTTCTCCCGAAGGCGGGAGGGGTCTACATTCAAATGGAGGATGAGATCGCGGCGATCGGAAGCGTAATCGGGGCCTCCTGGACGGGCCTGAAGGCGATGACCGCAACCTCGGGTCCGGGCTTCAGCCTGATGCAGGAGAACATCGGATACGCCGTCATGACAGAGACTCCGTGCGTGATCGTAGATGTTCAACGTGCCGGTCCCAGCACGGGGATAGTCTCTGCGCCCATGCAGGGCGACGTGATTCAGGCCCGGCACGGAAGCCACGGAGAGTATGAGATCATCGCGCTGGCGCCGTCGTCGGCGCAGGAGATGTTCGACATGACGGTGCGGGCCTTCAACCTTGCCGAGCAATACAGGACACCCGTCATCGTGCTGGCGGACGAGACTGTTGCGCACATGCGCGAGGAAGTCGTGATCCCCAAAGAAAGTTCTCTTACGATCATCAACAGAAAAGTTCCCTCCAATCGCGAGGAGGCCTCCAAGGCGTTCCTGAGTGCGTCGGTCGCCCCGATGCCGGTCTTTGGAAGAGGTTTCGCCGCTCATGTGACCGGCTCGTCCCACGACGAATACGGTATGCGGAAAGCAAGCGCGCCCGAGGCCATCGACAAGATCGTCAGAACAATCAACGCAAAGATAGCACCTCACACCCGTGAAATCTCGACCATTGAGAAGACGATGCTGAAAGATGCCGATACCGTTCTGGTAGCTTACGGTAGCTGCTCGAGAACCGCAGAACATGTAGTGAAGCAAGCGCGGCAAAAAGGAATGGGAGTTGGGCTACTAAGGTTGATGGGGATTTGGCCGTTTCCGCACGAACCCGTGAAGGAGACGCTGAAGGCAGCTCGCCGCGTTATCGTGCTGGAGAACAACCTCGGCCAGCTGTTCCCTGAAATCGAGAGGCTCGCTCCAGAAGGCGCTGAAACAGTCTTCCTGCCGCCGGAGATCATTGGAACGCTCCATAGGCCCGCATACGTCCTCGATCAAATCGCCAGGGAGGTGGGCTGAGCATGTCTGGGCAGGAGCTTCATCCTCTCTCCAAGTACATCCGCAAAGGGGCGCAGCCTCACACGCACTGCTCGGGCTGCGGCAACGGCATTATCGCGCAGTCATTCCTCCGCGCCGTCGACGCCGCTGGCATCCCGAAAGAGAAGCTCGTCTGTGTCGCAGGGATAGGGTGCAGCGGCTGGATCCCCAGCCCATTCTTCGATGTTGACACCCTCCACGTGACTCACGGTAGACCAATCGCGTTCGCAACCGGCGTGAACCTGGGAAACCCGAATCTTGAGGTTGTCGTGTTCACAGGGGACGGCGATGCATCCGCGATAGGTGGCAATCATCTCATCCACGCGGCTCGCAGGAACATCGGTGTTAAGGTGATCTGTGTCAACAACATGATCTACGGCATGACGGGCGGGGAGGTGGCGCCCACGACGCCGCGGGGCCTCAAGACAACGACTACCCCGTTTGGAAATCTGGAAAGACCGTTTGACCTTTCGAGGCTCGTTGTTGCGGCGGGCGGAACCTACGTGGCTAGGTGGACGACGTACCATGTCGCGCCGCTCGTCGCGGCAATGAAGAAGGCTTTGACGAGGAAAGGGTTCGCGTTTCTCGAAGTCCTCTCCCACTGCCCAGTCCACTACGGCCGCAGAATCGGCATCTCGGACCCCGTCCAGATGATGCGGTGGTTCCAGAGACAATCCATCACAATCGAGAAAGCCCGCGGGATGAGCGAGCAGGAGCTCACAGACAAGTTCGTAGTCGGCGAGTTCGTTGACATCGACGCGCCTGACCTCAACCAGATGTATGAGCAGCTCTTCGAGGCAGCCAAACGTGAGTCGGACTGAGATCAGGATCGCAGGCTTCGGCGGCCAGGGCGTAATCCTGGCCGGGATCGTGCTCGGCCACGCGGTCGCGGTACATGAGGGAAAGAAAGCCGTCCAGACTCAGTCTTACGGAGCGGAGACAAGAGGCGGAGCCGCCCAGTCAGAAGTGGTAGTCTCCGATGAGAAGATTGACTACCCCAAAGTGATCTCCGCCGACATCACAATCACAATGTCGCAGGAATCGTTCGAGAGATATGGTTCGAAGACGAGACCGGGGAGCGCGCTCTTCGTCGACGCAGACTTGGTCACAGCCGGATCAGACTCGCCCGGAGGCACCATGTATCGTGTACCAGCGACGAAAATCGCCGCTGATGAGTTCAAGAAGACGCTCGTCGCCAACATGGTCATGCTCGGCGCCGTTGCTGCCGTGACCAAGATCGTTAGGCTTGAGAGCCTGAAGATGAGCGTCAGGGAAGTGGCTCGGAAGGCCTCGGCTGATTTGAATACGCGGGCGCTCGAAAGAGGGTTCGAGTGGGCTTCCGCGAACCTGCCCTAGCCCTCATTCTGGGTTCGGCTACTTTCCGGTGCTCTTGATCTTCTCGACGAGCTTTGGTACGACCTGGTAGAGGTCTCCGACGATTCCGTAGTCGGCTATCTTGAAGATCGGTGCCTCCTTGTCCTTGTTGATTGCGACAATGAGCTTTGAGCTCATTATCCCCACGGTGTGCTGGATCTGCCCGGATATTCCGATGGACACTTGCAGCTTTGGTTTGCATCTCTTGCCCGAGATTCCAACCATTCTGTCTTCCGATATCCAGTGATAATCAGACGATAGCGCCCTAGTGCAGCCGAGTTCCCCTCCAAGCAGGCTCGTCAATTCATTCACCATCGCGAGGTCCTCTTGCCTGGCGATGCCCTTGCCAACGCAAATCAGGGTCTCAGCGGATTCAATGTTGACTGCCTCGCCGGTCTTCTTCCTCTGTTCAACCAGCTCGACTCGGGTCCTCGGAACCTTGAGGTCCAGCTTCACAACCTCACCCTGCGCTGGCGCTTTCTCTGCTTCAAAGGTTCGGGGCATGAACGAGATGACTTTCTTCTGGCTCTTGATAATCTCCGAGGATACGGTGTTTCCTCCAAGCGCGTATCTACTCACAACAAGATCGGTGCCCTTCATCTCTAGGCCGATCGCGTCCGTGATGCATCCGGCCTGAAGCTTCTGGGCGACACGCCCAGCGGTCTCCTTACCTAGCCGGCTTGAGCGCAACAGAAGAATGTCCGGGCCGTTATCCTTCGAGATCTCGAATAGAACGTTGGCGTAGGTTTCGGCGTCCAGCCTTCCGAGAGTGTCTTGGGGAACGAGTATGGCCTTCTGGGCGCCGTACTCAAAGTACGGCTCGCAATCAACGTCTGCTTTCCCGAAAACCACCGCTGCAAGCTCAAGCCCAAGTCCTTTCGAGAGCTCGCGTCCCTTCGTCAGAAGTTCGAAGGCGCCTTCGCTCGTTTCGGAGCACGCAAGAATGCCTAGGTTCATTGCAGCACCCCCTCTTTCCGAAGAGCGTCCACCAGTTTCCCGACCGTCTCGTCGGTGTCGCCTTCCATTATGACGCCTTTCCTTTCCTGTTCAGGCGCGACATTGGTCAGAACCGAGATGCTGGATGCGACTGACCCGACCTTGCTCGGCTCGATTCCCAGATCCTTCAGCGTCCACACATTCAGCGGCTTCCTGGAAGCTCTAAGGATCTGTGCGAGCGGTGCTCGTCTTGGCTTGTTGATTTCGCTGGTGACGGAAATGACGAGGGGCATCTGGGCCTTCACGACTTCAAGCGTTCCTTCTATGTCTCGGACGGCGCTCACATTTCCGCCTTCGATTGTGAGTTCCCGCACGTAGGTTATTTGCGGGATGCCGAGAACTTCTGCGACTCTAGATCCGATCTGTCCTGAGTAGTTGTCAGCCGATCCTTCACCTACAAGTATGAGATCATGCGCTCCGATCTTCTCAATCGCCTTGGCCAGCGTCAGCGCGGAGCCCACGGCGTCTGAGCCCTCACAGGCTGAGTCAACCACTATGCATGCTTCATCAGCGCCCATCGCAAGTGCTTCGAGAACTGTATCCTTCAGCTTCGCGGATCCGACAGACAGAACGGTGACTTTGGCGCCATGCTTCTCCTTGATCTTCACAGCCTCTTCGAGCGCGTTTTTGTCCATGTCTCCAAAGATGACTGGGAGTCCCTCAAGCACTGGCTCGCGGGTGTCACGTTTGATTCTGATCTGCTGTAGGTCGACGACCTGTTTCATGCATGCTACTACATGCAAACGCCATCATCCCACTTGGCTGAGGTAGTTCGCACCGGCAAGGCTGCGGATGATAGATGACTCTTTCCGTTGGCCGCTCTGCTAATGAGTTTAGTCAGCCTCCGACCTCCAGCAAGGGCATCAGCCCAGATTTCCTCTCCACGCTTGGGCATTCCATGGAGAAGCCTAGAAAGAGGCGCCCTTTTGCCACCTTACAGGGAACAGTCACTCAACTCTTTAGCCGCCTGGGTGAAGGTTGAAGATATGCATGACTGTCTCGTATGCAGAATTATCCGCAAGGAAGAGCCGGTTGGTCTGATATACGAAGATGCGGACACAGTGGTCTTTCCGTTCATGTTCCCCCTGACGGAAGGGCATGTTATTGTCGCCCCAAAGCAGCACTTTGCAGACATCTTCGAAGCTGACCCTGAGTCTTTGGCCAAGATGATGGCAGTAGTGCGGGCTGTCTCGCGAAAGATGAGGCTTGCACTAGGTATCAACGCGGCCAATCTGATCAACAACAGCGGTCAGACTGCGGGGCAGGATGTCTTTCACTTCCACATGCATGTTATTCCACGCAGACCAGCGGACCAGCTGAATCTGAAGGAATGGTGGCTCAGCAAAGCAAGAGCAGCCGATAGGAAGCAACTAGATGACCTAAGAGCAAAGCTGGAATTTGGCAGATTAGAGCCTTGAACGGACCCTTCTTTTCTCTCTTCAGGCCATAGAGTCGTATAAAGTGGCTGACGAGTAACCCAAGACCAGCTAACGAATGGAATCCTCATCCCTTGGCTAACCGGACCGCAATTCGCCTAGCATTCCAGCAGAACCCTTTCAGCTGAACCTGTACTGGACTCCGAACCCAGCTTTCGGATAGTGCCAGCTCAGCGCTTCCTCCACGCATGCGATGACGCAGGCTCCGCACTCTACGCAGCCGTCAGGCGTTGCGTGCACGTCTCCTTCTGGACCGAGCGCGTAGACTTTGGCCGGGCATACAAAGAGGCAGTATTTTGGTGCGCATCTTGTGCGGCAGATCTCGTGGTTTATCTTTATATGCCCCCCTTTGTCGACTTTGAACACGTTCCGCCCGAGTTTCTCTTCTACTTTCATGTTCCCACACCGTTAGACTTTGAGCAGATCGAGTGCGTCTTTCATTGTTGACAGATTGAGGAAGTTCTTCCTGAATCTCTTGAGAACGGTGGATGAGAGCTTCGGTTTCGGATCAGGCCCCACGAACATGAGTTCCGTCAAGAGAGTGTTGATTGCCTGAGGATACTTGTCGAATAGCCTCGGATTGTTGAGTATTCTCCAGATGTTTCTGAATGTGCGGAGGTCCTTCATCACAAAGGACTTGTTCAGCATACTTTCGTAGGTTGCGAGCGATGCAGCGGAGTAATCACCGCGTTTGCTCGCGGATTTGATAGTCTCACCCGCGATTACACCGGATGCGATTGCGAGGTCCATTCCTCTCACAATGATGCCCATGTTCAGGGCAAATCCAGCCGCGTCTCCAACCGCGAGAATCCCATCATCATACAAAGTTGGCACTGATTCGATTCCACCCTCAGGAATCATGTGAGCGGAGTATTCGACTGTCTCACCGCCTTCGATCAGTGCGGCGACCTCTGGTCGCTGCTTGAACTCTTCCATAAGCTGGAATGTTTCAAGGTTTCGCGGGTCAGTCATCACCGAACCCATGCCTACTACGATTCCGATCGAGAGGCTGCTTCGGTTTGTGTAGAGGAATCCTCCCCCAGTGAGGCCCTTAGTGACGCTTCCAAAGTATAGCTGGGCGGCGCCTTCATCATCGCGAAGATTGAACCTGTCCTCAACGGTCTTCCGGGGCAACTCGACCGTTTCCTTCACGCCGACCGCAAAGTGCTCTGGCTCATGTTTTGATCGCAGCCCCGCTTCTTTGGCGATAAAGGACATGGCGCCGTCGGCGGCGATCACCACGTTTGCTCCTATGTCCTCGCCCTCTGCACGTATTCCTACGATTTTCTTTCCTTCTCGGAGGAGCTGGTCGACTTTGTACTTTGATACTACTGCTGCGCCTTCTGCCGATGTCTTCTCTGCAAGCCATCTGTCGAAGGTGGGTCGAATCAGGGTATAGCTGTGATACGGTTGCTTGTCGTAAGTGTCTGAACGCAACTCCATGGTGACGGATGATTCATCCGACAACATGGTTAGCCGTTCTTTCGTGACGTGCCGCTCGAATGGGGCTTCATCCCAGATCTCGGGCAGATACTTTCTGACGGGATTCATGTACAGTCTGCCGCCTGTGACGTTCTTGCTTCCGGGATAGTCGCCTCGTTCGACGACCAGCACGTCCAAGCCTGCCTTCGCCAGCACATATGCACAAGACAGACCTGCGAGACCGGCGCCCACGACGGCAGCGTCAACGCGCTCCACGTTTCATCCCTAGATTGAACACGATGCTTCTCGCTATGTC
>Ga0209725_1000272_pt1 | contig 31427 bp, 33 predicted proteins | sample I18A1metaG_FD_184145 | JGI IMG/M metagenome (GOLD analysis project Ga0209725, IMG submission 184145) | Lake sediment bacterial and archeal communities from Gulf of Boni, Indonesia to study Microbial Dark Matter (Phase II) - ​I18A1 metaG... | ecosystem: Environmental > Aquatic > Freshwater > Lake...
GACGCCCAATCAACCTCACTGAAAAAGCTCCTAACAGCGTCCCTCACAAGCTCGGATCGGCTGGCGTAACGCTGCTCCTTCACAATCCTGTCAATCTTCTCAACCATACCTTTGGGAAGGGAGATATTGATCGTGCTCAACCAAGGCACCTTCAGTAAACTACAAGAAGCACCTTTAAAAAATCTCTCCCAATCTTTAAACAACTTCAAGACCTCTGCTACATCTTCATGGGAAGCCAGAGCCACCGACTACAGAACAGAGTTCGGCTGGCGGGCTGATGGGGTCGCAGTTCAAGACATCTGATCCTCGATTTGCCTAGGAAGGAAAGACCCAGTGGAGTCCTGGGCCTCTCTCGGAGGGCTTCACGTAGTCCTCTGTTGGTTGACTGGTATAGAGCTTATATAACAGCGTTATAAAATAGGTCTCTTGCACCTGCCCGAGTGAGCACTATGTTTGCACGTGATGCTCTAGACCTAATTGGCAACACTCCATTAGTCAAAATCAACAGGTTAACCCGAGAGGACGATGCAACCATACTCGCGAAACTAGAACAATACAATATAGGCGGTTCAGTAAAGGACCGAATCGCGAAATACATGATCGAGCTCGCAGAGAAGGAAGGCAAACTAACCAAAGATAAGATAATACTTGAACCTACGTCCGGGAACACAGGCATCGGCTTAGCCATCGTCGCCGCTGTCAAAGGATACCAAGCATTATTCGTCATGCCTGAATCCGTAAGCATAGAGAGAAGGAGGATCCTCCAAGCATTCGGAGCAGAAGTCATTTTAACGCCAGGTGAGAAAGGTACCCCAGGCGCGATTGAAGTTAGCTATAGAATGGCTGAAGAAAAGCCTGAGAAATATTTCCTTCCTGATCAATTCAACAATCCCCACAATGTTCTAGCGCATTATGAAACAACAGGCAGAGAGATAATCGAACAAACGGGTGGAAAACTCGATGCTTTCATAGCAGCTATGGGAACCACCGGAACGCTCATGGGCGCAGGAAAGCGACTCAAAGAATACAACCCGAAGATCAAGGTGATAGGCGTTGAACCTTTCTTCGGTCAAAGGATACAGGGCATGAGAAGCATGAAGGAAACTTTCCCACCTATCATCTTCGATGCTAGGAAGATTGATGAACGGATTTACGTGTATGAGAAAGACGCCTTCGAAGTCACAAGAGAACTAGCACGTAAAGAAGGACTTCTTGTCGGTATGAGCTCAGGCGCAGTCATGTTCGTCGCCCTGCAGAAAGCCAGAGAGTTCAGGAAAGCCAAGGTAATCGTCGCGGTTCTACCGGATACTGGTGAACGCTACTTAAGCACCAGCCTCTTCAATGCGAAGTGACGCAAACTGTGTTAATCGATATTTTAAGACTGAAAGATCATGAAGAAGTCGATCCATCCCGCTTCAAAGAGTTGTTCGATCAAAGTTCAAAACCTTTCGGGAGACTAGCTGTGCAGCTCTCGCAGACAGTCAAAACGTCTGTTCCACTTTCTTGATTAAGGCTTCAAGCTCAGGGTCCCGTGTCTGCCTGTATAGGCGGCCTGCTTTTATGGCGGTTTTCAGAAGCTGCTCCTTGAACTCATGGTTGTCCGGGACCCTGGCGACCAGGTCCAGGGCCTTCTCCATCTCCAGCTTAATCATCTGAACTTCGAAGTGCTGCGCAATATTGACTGTTTGGGCGTGAATAGTTACAGTAGCGCCTTCTGGAACGAAGCTGTCTAAGCGAACCTGCGACTGATTTTCCTTTACCCATTCATCTATGACTCGATTGAGAACTTGATATTCCGAGATGCCGAGGGCTTTACAGAGGGCTTCGAAGCGACGTTTCAGCTCCCGGTTGATCTTAAAATGCTTTGAGATATACTCGCTTAGCATACATGTTCACTTTTAGCGGGGACTGACTGATTGACTGTCTGACCGATCTTGAAAAGGGAGTAGAGGTAGAGGTATCATTCCACCGGAAATCAAGGTCATGTCTTCTTCACCCGCTCCTTGAACCCAGCCGATTCCCGATACCCCCACTGGTTGGCTTTCTGCTGGCGGTCAAGGATCCCTTTCGCGCAGAGCTCTTCCAACGCTTTCTGCACCGCGTCCCTCGTGCCTCCGCTTGTACGCGAGGCGCTGTAAACTCTTTCAAGCTCACTCATGATCGAGCCGAAGCCCTGTTCCTCTTGGAAGAATCCGGCTAAGCCCCTGGCTAGGATCTTCCCTACCCAGCTACTCTCATCAACCTCAAGAACCTCTTTGTCAATGGAGACGTTGAACTCCGACAGGGCCCTCTTCAAGGTGACGTCGACAGGGATCCCAGATCCAGCTCCTGCTGAGAGTTCTTCTCTAACGATCTCGCGGATTCGAGTCTCATCAATGGTAGGTAACGCCGTAGGTAATTGTCTAGCTGTAGGTAGAGCGGTAGGTAACTGGCTGGGTGTAGGTATTTTCTTCAGTTGTTCTTGAAGCTGAGAAATCTTAGACTCAGCGTCCTTCAGCTTTGTTGCGAGATCATTCCTCTCTTTAATGGTGAACTGGAGGTCCCGGTTCAGCTTAGCGTAATCAGCGTTGATCGCTTGGATCGTGTTCTTAAGGTCCACGATCTCCCTCATTCGATCCGCTAATTGACTTCTGAGCGATTCGATCTCTTTCGCGCTGGCGACTTTGAAGCCGAACTTCGTATAATATAACTGCAGGGCTGAGATAGCGTATTCGTTACAAAAACAGAAAAAAGCAAATGCCCCATCTGTCTCATACGTGTTCCCCCCGCCCCCGGATGCCTGAGAAAAATTTGGGGTGGGGGTGTGTGTGTCCCCGCGACTCTGCTTCACAACGTGATCTCAGCGGCTAGAAACTGTCTCCTTTGCAAGCGTTCTAGTGTAGTATGCCATAAAACGGATAACTACTTTAAAAGACGTGAAATAGTTACGAAGACCGAAGCGCTGTACAACGCTCTTCTGCCAATGAAAGTAGTAGACATACCAAACGCGCTCCTCCAGTTATTGCTTTGACTTTGCTATCTCGCCTGCAATCTCCTTAAACGTCTCCTTCATGCCTTCTTCAAGCGGTCCCTCCGTTCCCTTGACTATGGCTGATGCATAAGGCCTGACGATGCTCATTTGAAGCTTCTTCAACCTCTTCTCTATTCCTTTTCCTGCGCTCCCTGCAAATCGACTCTTCAACTTGGTGTCGAAGGCGAAAGCCTTCTTACCGCTAATCTCCGCGCTTTCCAGCTTATCAAGAAAATCTTTCATAGGTTTGGATATACCGAACATCTGTGTCGGCCCGCCGATCACCAACAAATCATACTCGTTTAGCTTGTTAATCTCAACTTCCCCGACCTTAAAGCAGTCAACCTCAACTCCTTGCGCTTTCATTCCCTCCGCTAATACCTTCGCTATCTTCTCGGTATTGCCGAACTTTGTGTCGTAAACCACAATTGCCTTCTTCATTTCTAATCCTTCCATTGTATTATATCGGTCGTGACCTATTAGGGAGTTTCAGCTTTGAATTCTTCAAAAAAGGCTAAGAGATACGTCGTCGGATAGAATTGCCGGGGATTCATTGTGACTGACCCTGAGTTTTTGAGTTGCTTGGCCTCGAGTGGAGAGGTGGAAATCACTGTTACGGGTAGGAGGTCGGGGCGAAGCATCTCAACGCCTGTATGGTTTGTGCATGAAGGTGGAAGCCTCTATCTGCTTCCAGTCAAAGGATCTGACTCCGACTGGTACAGGAACGTGATGGCTAAACCTGAGATGCGGATCTCAGCCAAAGGAAGAAAAATCACTGTCAAGGCCAATCCAGTATCAGACGCAGGTAAGGTCGAGGAAGTGGTGGAGAAGTTCAGGTCAAAGTGCGGGGCGGGGGAGATTAGAAAATACTACTCCAAGCTTGATGCCGCAGTAGAAGTGCCCATTTAGGTACCTGTAAACATCCTGTCAAGCAGCCTAAAAGAAATCTAGCCCGAAGTAGTGCCAGATGGCTTTCTGAAGCTGTTCTACTGTTCTCTTTAGCTGTAGTCTCTTTCCAAATCTTAGCCCTGTAGTACTTGAGGGTTTACGAGGTTAGGCGGCTTCTTTCCAGTGAGGGCTGCGATGCAGTTCTCAACGGCCATCGTTGCCATCTTTGTTCTCGTTTCAACTGAGGCGCTTCCGATGTGCGGCATTAAAACCACGTTCTCTAGCTTCAGCAGAGCGGGGTTGATCTTCGGTTCTTCCTCATAGACATCCAGAGCAGCTCCAGCGATCGTTCTCTTCTTGAGAGCTATCGCCAAGCTCTTCTCATCCACAACCGGCCCTCTTGAAGTATTGATTAGATGAGCTGTCTTCTTCATGAGGTTCAGTTCTCTAGTTGAGATGTAGTGTCTTGTCTCGGGGAGAAGGGGCATATGCAAGGTTACGAAGTCAGATTCTCTCAATAGGGTGTCCTTATCGACATATGTGGCCTTCAACTCTCTCTCAACAGGCTCCTCGGCTCTAGCTATGTCTGTGTAGAGGATTCTCATCCCGAAGCCTGACGCTCTCTTGGCAACAGAGCGGCCGATCCTTCCGAGGCCGCAGATCCCTAAGGTCTTACCGTAGACGTCGTTCCCTAGCAGCATCATTATCCCCCACCCCTTGAACTTGCCCGCTCTAGCGAACCTCTCCGCTTCACATATACGTCTCGCAGAAGCCATTAGCAACGCCCAAGCCAAGTCAGCCGTCGTCTCGGTAAGTACCCCCGGCGTGTTAGTGACCATTATCTTCCGAGCAGTAGCCGCCTTAACATCTATATTATCAAACCCAACTGCGACGTTCGAGACCACCTTCAGATTTGGATTTGATTCCAAGATCTCTCGGTCGATCCGATCCGTGAGGAGACAGATCAAACCCTCCTTGTCCGCTATTCTTCGAATCAACTGCTTCTTCGAGAGTTGAACATCTCTCTCATTCAATTCAAATTGGAAGCTCTTTCCAAGAAGCTCCAACGCAGCTTCCGGTACCCTTCTTGAAACAAACACCTTGGCTGTCATAGTAATTGCATCACCTTCAGCAGATATTTTAAATCAACGATCGATCAGAAAGCCTTTTCGAAGCCAAAGTGGCGAGTAGTATTGCGAGCTAAATAGTTACTCGCACGGTAACTTTGAACTCATGTGCAGGCGAATCGATTGGACAGAAAAGTAAGATCCTATGCTGTTCCTCGTGTTGTCGCGTCCTTCTGTACGCGGCTACTGTGATCATTGGGGTCTACTTAGGCCCGGCTATAGCCGTGTTGCGCAAGCAGTAAGTGAACTCATCGGAGTCGGTGCGCCGAACAAACCGTTACTGGACGCGATGTTCATCGCCTACAACATTCTGTTAATCGTGTTCGCTTTCGGGCTTCGACAACGCGTTTTGTACGTATTTTATACGTAATGCTTAAGTACCTTGAGCATCCGTATTTTACGCGCATGGGATGAGGGGTGAAACCCATAGTCTACACGGAGCATGCGGTGCGCATCCTTACGGAGTTGAATTTGAGCCGAAGTGTAACTGACGACATCATCATGACTGGCGAACGAATCAGGGAGGGCAAGGTCAAGTTCAAGGCAAGACGCCGAACCAAACGCGGCGTCATAGTGGTCACGGCAGCTGAGTACTCCGACCACATCAAGGTGATCACAATAGACGTAGTGGGAGGTGGAAGATAGAAATGAAGTGCCCAAGGTGCAACGTGGAATACGAGAAAGCGAAGACGGATTACGAGCAGTTCGGCATAATAGTGAAGGATGTGGAAGCTCTGCGATGCCCCAAATGCGGAGACAAGGTTTTCACAGGCGATCAAGTTGACAGGATTCAACAAAGCGTGTGGAGCCTCGCGCCGAAGGTGCGTATCAAACGGAAAGTAACGAAAGCAGCTGGCAAGCCGACCGTCTATCTGCCTGAAGACATCATTAGAGACGCCAAGGTGAAGATAGGCGATGAGGTATATATCTATCTGCAAGACCGAAATCGAATCGTAATCGAACCTGCGGGAAAGTGACGCCCCCACTTTCGGCTCTCCTTCTGATTTGTCAAAACCCCACGATGAGGTTAAGATAAGGTTTCAATCGCTGTCGGACTCGAACAAAGGAAGAGAAGACTTTCAAATGATTGAAGAACAACTGGTAAGGAGATTTCAGAAACCTATAGTCGCTTCAACGCCGGCGTAGGCCCTCTACAGCGATCAAGGGTAAAGAAATTCCCCTACTACGATTCTCCACATTTTGAACATAACACTTTCTATCCAAGCAGGGCTCCGAGTAGAATTACTGCAGCTATAGCTACAAGCCCCTGTATCACTGTGACAGCAGTCAATCTTCTATATCCTGTTGGCACATCAATCTTTGAGAAGCCTGTGACGACCCAGAAGTAGCTATCATTTGCGTGAACTGAGATCATAGCTCCCGCACATACAGCTAGAGAAGCCAAGACCGGAGAAACTGCCAAACTCGGCAGAATTGGGAGTATGATGCTTGGGGCGGTCACCATCGTGACCATAGACGATCCTTGACCTGTCTTGATAGCGGCAGCGACGAGAAATATGACCAAGACCCCTGGCACGCCGACGCTTACAATCGCCTTCCCCAAGTATGTTCCAATTCCAACTCCCTGAAGAACTGAGCCCAGAGCTCCACCTGCTCCAACGATAGCTAGGATTGATGCTGCTCTTCCAATCCCTTCGGAAACCCAGCCATTGACCTCTTTCATGGAGGCGCCTCGAGCAAGGCGGAGAGATAACGCGACGCCAATCGGCAACGCGATTATAGGGTGACCGAGAAAATCGAAGATGACTCTAGCCATATCACTCTCCGGTCTTACGCCGTCTAGAAGAGACTTGATACAGATGAGAGCTATCGGAGTTAGAATGACTGCGTATGACGCTAAGGCGCTTGGGAGTTTGGCATACTTCTTTCGAAGTTCCTCATACGACTGTTCACCTATCTGCCCACCGTTCAGTTCGCTTCTCCCCCTGTAGGCCCAAAGCATTCCAACAATAAATGTTGGGATCGATGTCAGGAGACCGAGAACCAACACCTTCCCGAAGTCAGCTCCGAATATTGTAGCTGGAAAGAGTGGGCATGCTGGAAAGACCAGTTTGAAGGATGTATAGGCGCCGACTGCCAAAGCCATAGCGAGGAGGCTTAGAGGGAAGCCGCTTCCTCCTGCCAAAGAACGGGCGACGGGAGAGAGCATTATGAAGGCTGTGTCACAGCAGATGAGCGGTACAGCCAGTAGATACCCTGCTAAACCGACAGCTAAGGGTGATCGTGATCGCCCCACAATTCTTAAGATAGAGTTTGAGAAGGTCAATGTAGCCCCGGTTTTGTCAAGAACCTCTCCAATTATGCAAGCGCTTAAAGTGATGATGGCGATGTATCCGAGTACGTTCCCAAAGCCTTGCAACATCAACTTGACGAGTTCAGTTGGAGGCAGCTGGAAGGCAAGGCCCATAACGGTCGTTACGAGAAATATGGAGAGAAATGCGTGCAACTTCAACTTCGCAGTAAGCAGAATAATCGCTACGATACCTAACAAGAAGACCAAGATCAGAGCTGCCCCATCCATGTCTCTCGAAACACCTCCGAGCAGGCCAGCACGCCCATTTTCCTTTACCCCGTAGAATATTTAACCCGTTCCGCTCATTTTCTTCGGAAAAATATAAGAAGCTGCCTAAATATTGTAGGAAAGCGGCGCAATAGGCAGATGTGCGCCTAAACATCGAAACTTGGAGGCTAGATGCAGTTGGAGAAATTAGACGACATGGACTTGAAGATACTCAGCATTATGCAAGGCGACGCGAGGGTGCCGATATCAAAGTTAGCCAAACAGGTCGGCCTCTCTCCACCCAGCATTCACGAGCGTATCTCTAAGCTGAAGGAGAGAGGAATCATAGACGGGTACGTAACAGTACTCGATGCAAAGAAGCTCGGGAAAAGCTTAACCGCGTTCATCGGGATGACTTTGGACCGCACATGCTGCAAGGATGACGATGTCATCAATACCCTCAAGATGATCCCTGAGGTTCAAGAGATCCATAGGATAGCAGGTGAAGAAGACCTCCTCCTCAAAGTCAAAACAGAGGACACCTCAGCCCTAGAGAAAATGCTCATCAACGAAGTGACGCGCATCAAAGGTGTAGCTAAGACACGCACGATGATAGCTCTCTCCTCACCTATGGAGAGGACGAGCATCAACCTTAACAAACTCCAGAAAGGCTGATGTGGAAAAGAGGAAGGCGCTTTACCCCCTATTAGATGACAGGAGCGACGAGAAAGGTTGAGGAAGCTATCTCAACCCTACTTGAGTCCAATCACACGCGAATACTGCCATCAAGCTGTGGGAGTTTATACTCAGTACTCGACCTGAGTTAGAAAGCTTAGCCCAAAGATTATCATCAACGTGAGGAGCTACCTCATACACTCGCTTTTATATAGTATCTGTGAGATTTGAGTTCAGAAGAACTTTGTCTTGGTCATGGATCTCTAAGTTGTTTGAGAAGAAGATACTGGATGAGGTGAGCAAGCAACTTAACCTTGAGATCTCCAAGGATGGAAAGATCAGTTTCAAACAAGTGAACCAATGCAAATTCTGCAGAGCGATTATATCCAAAGAAGAAATCTTCTGCCCCAAATGCCGTAGATCATTGATGTGAGCAAAACTCAGCATGCATCTGATACCGCGCATACAATTCTGCCGATGAACATCCAACCTTCCATAATGAAAACTCTTGAGAAATTTTGAAGTCGACATCGAAGTCTTGCTTAGTCGAGTTTATATAAAGTATTGGGAGAGATCTGTTCGAGTTCAAACATGGAGGACTTGGCAGAGATGAGTGTAGCTGTCAGAAACATTGGAGGGTTGAAGTTTTCCGCGCAAACTAAGAAGCATGAAGTGATATTTGACCAGCCTAAGGAGGAGGGCGGAGAAGATAGAGGAATGACCCCGGTTGAGCTTTTCATAGCCTCGTTAGGCGCTTGTATCGGCACATACATAGTCTGGTTTTGCGAGAGACATAAGATCGCTACCGATGGGATGAGGATCGATCTATCATGGGCTTCAGGAGAGAGGCCTACAAGGATTTCTCGGATCAGAGCGAATGTCAACCTACCTGTAAAGGTTCCTGAGAGCATCAGACCGGTACTCGTCAGAGCAGCGGAACACTGCACAATTCACAACACCTTAATCCATCCACCTGAAGTTGAAATCTCTCTTATCTAACGTCATTACTATGCTAGGCACTGAACAACCGGGCGCCCGCCTCTTCTCAAGCGAATATGGTTCTGGCGTCCAACCGAATAGCTCAGTCGAAGATTCGCTACAACTACAATTATCTGCTTCTTCACGCACTATAATTGTAAGCTGGACGGTCCCCCGGTTGAAGATAGGCAAAGTTCTTCAAGATCTCTACGGGTTCAAGTGGTTCAAGATCTCCACAGCCATATTTCTAGGCGGCTTCTTCATCGGCTATAATCTTGGCTTCCTCGACTTTGTGCCGACGTCTATCCCATTTCAGTATCTAGTGCCCTACCTTGCCAAGGCAATGTCTTCGGCATACTATCCAGGGAGCGTTCCTCAGATCGATAAGCTGGACTACGTGAAGTACACTTTCGCTGAAGCGGTTGTCGTCTTAGGCGGAGGAGTTCTGATAGGCTTGGCAACCGTTGGAGCTCTATTCATCCTAGGCCTCTCGGTTGGCGCTTCCCTACCCTCCATCTTGGAGTATGCTGGAGCTCCAGCTGCCTCTCAATCCATAATCTTCGCAGTCCTCTTTACGTGCGCGATGATATTCCTAGGCACATCAGGGCTGTCGTTAGGTTCCTCCATACTCCACCTAGCGAAGAATACAGCCTTCAAGATCGATAGGAGAACGTACGACGCATTCCTATCAGGCTTGGCTTTCTTGATCCTTTCAATACTTATGGAGTTGTTCTAAATTGAGGAGCTTGTGGATAGCTATCTTTCTAATGCTTTGCGCTTCACTAGCCTTCACCCTTCAGCTGGAAGAAGGTGCAGCTCAACCACCGATAGTGGTTGCCCAACCTCCATCATCCAGATCACCCCTAGTCTTCAAGCAAGTTTCGCTGGAGGTGAAAGTGGTCAACTCCACGTATGCCGAATTTGAGTTTTCAACCTCCATCTTGAACACTTCAAACCAGACGCTCCAATACGTGATCGAGGTCTCCACTTCAACAGGATACACGCCCTACTACCTCTTTGGACCGCCCCAACCTTCCGCTAAGCAAGAGTTCGGGGTAGAGATAACCTCTGAGAAGCTTGGAAGGCTCAGCGTGAAGGTTGACAGGTCGACAGCTGCAGCTTTTTTCAAGCCTTGAGGCTGAAGGCGATGATAGAATTCGCTCGGAGGGCTGGGTGGTTCTGACGCAGATTCGATATTTAATATGGCGTGAATACTTGGAGAATTATGTGAGCTTCTCGTTTCGACCGGAAGTGCAGTATGAAGCTCCAGCGCTCGCGAGCGAGACAGATCTTCAGGTGACGTTTACCTATCCAGTCGAGTACACAAAGGCTGATGAAGCCAACTACAGAGTTGAGATCGTAGATGGCTACAAGTTGGTAAGTTACTCAGAGCGGTTCTACGGAGGCTACGGGCTATCATTCAACCTCTACAAGCCTAGAATCCCAATAGCCTCTTTGATCGTATTTCTAGCCTTATGGATCCTACTCATCGCAGTCGTAGTTACAGTCAGAAGAAGACAAGTGAAAGATTGAATTATCGGCCTTAATGTCTTAGACCAAAGATTTGTTATTCTGCTATCCGTCTTTCTCAGATATCATGTTCTGATCTGGCTGTCAATTTTCTAAATCTACTTCTCTGTCAGAAAAAAATAAATATCTGACTGACATGTTAATCTCGGCGACAATGTTGGAGACCGAAGTCGTGAAAGTTGGTAAGAGATACACAGTTGTAATCCCTAAGGGCTTCCGGGAGAAACTAGGAGTAAAGGAGGGGCAACTTACCGAAGTAACATTGGAGGCGGGGAGATTGGTTTTAGTTCCGAAGGTCTCAGACCCATTCAAGAGGCTGAGCGAGCTCATCGGCGAGATAACTTATGATGAAAAAACTGAGAGAAGAGCTGAGAGATGGTTACTGGGGAGAGCTTGAACCTGATTTCAGGTGTTGATTAATTTGCCTGTTACCGATACAGAGTTTCTCTTCGGGATGAGAGATTCTGATCCTAAACATCAATATGTCAAATCTATTCTAGACGAACTTGAGAGAATAGCGCCGGACAGAAAGAAAGAGCTGGTTATACCTCCTATGGCGCTCTTCGAACTGGTGATAGTATGTATGAGTGAAAACAAGAGTGTAGAAGTTATCATCCAAACTCTGGAGCTCATCAATGATATTGCCTCTAGGTACAAGTTGGAGATTTTGGACTTCAAGGTTGATCAACTCGTCAAAGGCTTGACAGTGTACAAAGAATCTAGGAGAGGATTCTTCGATTCATTACTTGCAGGTTCAGCTCTGGCTCATGACAATGTCATCCTAGGAGACGACGATGCATTCTTGAACATTCCAAGTCTGAAGAGGACAAAATTGGCCCAATACTCAAGCGAACTCAGGAAACGTTAGCTTGCATCGGTGTGGAACGTAGCTAACCCATTTTATGAGCGTCTTCCTATATTCAGGAATGCGGCGTCTCATAATTGATAGCCGACGTTGTGCCATACGTGGCTAATATGACGTCCATATTGGTCACGTTACTTCTTTGGATAGTTGCCGTCCTGCTAGTTTGCTTCGTCTTGGTCGAAGTTGTAGTTAGGATCATACGCAGATTTGCCCACTTTCCGATTCCTGCATCTATTGCTTGCTTCATCGATAATCCCGTCAGGAGGAGAATGCAACCGCCAGGGAAAGTAGTTGACTGGGTGGGCATAAAGGATGGAATGTGCGTTTTGGAGATAGGCCCTGGTCCTGGAACTTTTACGATTGAAGCATCGAAACGTGTTGGTGAAAACGGAAAGGTTTTTGCTATAGATATTCAGCCGTCTGCAATTTCAAAACTTAACAGTAGGCTCCAGAGAGCCAAAATAGAAAACGTGACGGCTAGAGTAGCATCCGCTAGTGAGCTGCCATTTTCAAATTACACTTTCTATCGAGTTTTCATGATCGCAGTGCTGGCGGAAATTCCCGATAGGAAGAAAGCATTACTTGAGATCAAGCGTGTTCTGAGAGACGACGGCTTACTGGCAATAGGCGAAATCTTACTAGATCCAGATTACCCTCGTCGAAGAACTGTAACTGATTGGTGCGGAGATGCTGGTTTCGAACTGGTCCACGGATATGGAGGTCTTTTGCACTATCTGCTCACATTCAAGAAGTCAACCGTAATGCCAAGGAAAATCGAAGCCGCAAACAAAGGAGATTAAATCACATCCATTCGATTCACGCGTGGATTTCTACCTGGCGGATCGGCGAGAGCTAATCCTATATGAACACTACCATGAAACTATCGGAGCTTCTACTCAGTATTCGACCCGAGTCAGAATGCCGAGCCCAAGGATCGTCATCAACGCAGCGAGGAGAAAGTCAACAGTGTAGCTCAAAGAGTACGAAGCGATTCCGCCTATCAACGATCCTATAACGACAGCTACCCCGATCACGGCGTTCAGCATCCCTTGAGCTTGACCCAGCTTCGTTGGATCAGAGAGCTTTGGGAGAATCGATGAGCTTGAAACCCAGAATAATGCCCAAGTGAGCCCTAAGACCGCCATGCATGTAGCGAAGATGCTTGTTTTCTCCGCGATTGTGCCGACGAGTGGTCCGAAGACTCCGACGAGAATGAATATTGTTATTCGGACTGTTGCTGCCATATTGATCAATCTTCTCTCACGTATCCTTTCAGACCATCGTCCAACTCGTGGATGGAAGAAAGTTGAGGTCAGCGATGCCGCTAAGAAGAGGAGAAAGATCTGGTTCCCAGGAATTCCAATGTTGGTGTAGAATATTGGAAGTGGAACGAAGAACATGTTGAAGGCGGTGAAGAAGCAGAACATGCTAGCATAGTAGAGAGGGAGACTTCGGGTCAGACTTGAAAGCATCAGCCGCCTCAATCTCTGAAGTTCAAAGAGCCGAGGGATCTGAAAAAGAGTAGTCGGCAAATATCGAAACGTCTCCACTATTCTGGACGCTGAATAATCGAATGCTTGCCTCCTTTCCAGCATGATTTCCGGATCTTTGATAAGCCAAACCCCGAGAAGAGCGCCGATGAAGCATAGGCTTGAGCATACGATGAAGAACATTCGGATATCGTAGTAGCTCAGCCAAATGGTTCCTGCGATTATCCCGAGGCTCCATCCGAAGCCCGCGTATTGATTGTAGAGGCCGATGTACCTGTTCAACTTTCTTTTCGGAAAGACCTCTACGATCATCATGCTTGCGACTGGAATATACGCGGTCAAGAACAATCCGAGGAATGCATTGAAGAATACGAGGTGGACGACGTTGGACGCTAGTGTGAACATTAAGAATATGAGGCCCGCGGAGATGAACCCGAATATGATGAAGATCTTTCGTCTCGATAATTCGTCTGAAAGTTTTCCCCAAAAGATGGAAGAGGGGACTGAGGTTAAGTTGTAGGCAGAAGTGACCAAGCCCACGTGAGCGACATTTCCTCCTAGCGATGCGACGTAGAGTGGGACCAATGGCTGCGTAGCTCCCAGCGCTGCGTTCACAGGGATGAAAGCCGAAAGCCAGCTAGATCCATGAGTGTTTGACCTGGACTTAGCGCTAAGGCTCATCATTCGATCCCTCATCGATCTACTGGTGAACCTTGTTGAATCGGCTGAGAGTGAGATAAGTTTTGCTGGTCAATCTACGGAAAAGATAGTTGCAGGACACAGCTTGAATTGTTCAGTTTGTGCCATTCAACAAACCATGAGTTGGGAGGCTGTCTTCATGCAGAATTGAATCCATCTTTGATTTTTTCGCCTCCTAAGGTAGCGGATCCGTATTTTGGCCGTCGGAATAAGGTTTATATGCTCTCTCCTCTTGGTTAGCTTTCCAATAGAGGTTCGGCATTGAACTCAAAGCTCTTCACGACCGTTGCGACCACCACTACGACCACAACGACTCAGACAGCCAACTGAGTCGGACGGCGAGAACCTCATTCGACTGAGCTTTCTTCAGGTCCTTGCTGTTCCAACTCGTTTTGAACAAGCATAGAGGAGACTAGATTAAGATGAATGTCAAACAGATGCCGCGGGCTGCTGCTAAGCCGCAAGCAGGAAGCATCTTCAGCGGAAGCGAATTCAATAGACCTCAGATGGCGGCTAAACCTCTCTCAGCCAACTACGTCAGAGTTGTTGCACCCTCAACTACCGCAAACTTGGGGCCGGGATTCGACGTCTTCGGCCTGGCTCACGATGCTTTCGAAGATATACTCGAGATCGAAGTTACTTCACAAGGGAAAATCGAGATCGAGGTTGACGGAGTTGATTCAGAATGCATCCCACGCGATCCGAACAAGAATACTGCAGGATTCGTCGCAAACTGCGTGGCCGAGAGACTGCCGAGCGGATGGGGCTTAAGAGTCCACATCGACAAAGGAGTCCCTGTTGGCAAGGGATTGGGAAGCAGTGGCACAAGCGCTGCTGCATGCGCTGTCGGGCTGAACAGGATTATGGGGCTAGGTTTATCGAATGACCAAGTGATCCAGCTCGCGGCGAAGGGAGAAACGGCATCTGCGGGGTTCCCGCATGCAGATAATGTTGCGGCTTCGATTCTCGGAGGCTTTACAATCATTCGATCGTACGAACCGTTCCACGCAATAGGGTTGGCTCCACCTCCCAATCTTGGAGTTGCGTTGGCTGTACCCGATGTTGCAGTTGCCCAAAAGAAGACTGCGTTGGCTCGCTCAGTTCTTCCTCAATCAGTTCCAATGGAGAAGATGGTTCACAATGTTGGTCAAGCTTCAGGAATGATCGTTGGAATGCTGTCTGGAGACATCGACCTCATCGGCCGAAGCATGATAGACGCTGTCGTGGAGCCGGCGAGAGCCAAGCTTGTTCCAAGCTACCAGAAGGTTAGGGAGAGCGCTCTCGCTGCCGGCGCTGCGGGAGTAGCCATAAGCGGAGCTGGTCCAGCAATGATCGCTGTCGTCGACGAGAGAAGGACTCCAGCTATCCAGGTTGCTCAAGCGATGAAGGAGGCGTTTGAGGCTGGAGGGGTTGGCTGCCGAGCTTTCTCATCTAGGCCTGCTAGAGGGGCGAATGTTGTCGAATACGAGTGAGAACCATGGATCACTATCTTGAATGCATCGGATGTGGAGCTCACTACTCCTCAAGCGAGATCGTGTACGTGTGCAAGAGTTGTGGAGACTTGCTTGAGGTAAGATATGACTACGACAGTCTGCGAGAGTCGGTCGATGCTTTCCTCTGGAGGGTGAGGCCCCTGTCCGTTTGGAGGTACGAGGAGCTTCTCCCGTTAGACAGAGGTTCGGTTAAGGTGAGCTTAGGGGAGGGTGGAACGAGCCTCCATAGATCCATAAGGCTTGCGGAGAGCTTGGGACTCAAGAGGCTGCATGTGAAGAATGAGGGCGAGAATCCAACGGGCTCCTTCAAGGACAGAGGTATGACTGTAGGAGTGTCGAAGGCGGTTGAGATCGGCGCAGAGAAGGTTGCCTGTGCCTCGACGGGGAATACATCCGCCTCCCTTGCAGCCTACGCGGCAAGAGCGGGGCTTGAGTGTGTCGTGGTGATACCGTCCGGGAAGGTTGCGCTTGGAAAGCTCGCTCAAGCAGTCGTCTATGGAGCGCGCGTGCTACAGTTAGAAGGGAACTTCGACGATGCGTTGAGAGCTGTTGTTGAACTTGCCCAGTCCAAGATTGGCTTGTATCTGCTGAACTCAATCAATCCCTACAGGCTTGAAGGGCAGAAGACCCTTGCGTATGAGGTGTGGGATCAGCTGGGAGGCAAGGTTCCGGACACGGTAATCGTGCCGGTAGGTAATGCAGGCAATATAGCTGCGATCTGGAAAGGGTTCCAAGATCTGAACCAGCTTGGGCTTATCTCTGATCTCCCAAAGATGATTGGCATACAGGCAGAAAGAGCATCTCCAATAGCTGAAGCCTTCAGAAGGGGACTAAGCAGAATCGACCCGGTTCCAAATCCGGAGACAGTTGCTACAGCGATAAGGATAGGTTCACCAGCAAGCTGGAAGAAGGCGTTGAGAGCTGTCAGGAGTTCGAAAGGACTTATCGAGACCGTTACTGACGAGGAGATCCTAGAATCCCAAAAGCTTCTAGCGAGGCTTGAGGGCATCTTCGTGGAACCGGCCAGCGCCGCAAGCATTGCAGGTCTAAAGAAACTCGTCGAAGTTGGAGCGGTCAGCCGCGAAGAAGATGTCATATGCGTCACCACAGGACACGGCCTCAAGGATCCGGAGGTCGTTGGGCGTGCGTGCGAGAAGCCCATCACGGTATGTGTGGATCAGAACTCGATCAAGAAAGCGCTGGGTTTAAACAGTTGAGAGGGCGAGAAGATGAGAATGGTTATCGTAGGCTTCGGAACGGTTGGACAGAATCTTGCGAGGATCAAGGCGTGAACATACGAATGATAGCCCAAGGTTCATCGGAGCTTAACATATTGTGCGTTGTAGAAGAGAGCGGCGGCGTCAAGGCTCTCTGAGCCTTACCTAGAGAATTCAAACTCAATTGTTAAGGCTCGCTCTAAACTAAAGCGGAGTCGCCTCTTCCAGGGGCGGCTCCTGAAGACTTGCCCTGAATAACTCTTCCTTCCCGCCCTTCAACCCTATCAATCTAGGAAGCTTACCAACGGTGCCCACATGGTTCCGGCGAATAACAAGTGCTCCTCTAACCCCTGGGATACTCTCAGCTCTCTCCAGCCCCGATTTTACAGACGTTTCTAAATCGTTGCCCACAACAGAGTTGCAGACAGCCTTCGCAGCAGCGTCAGCTAGAGACGCTGTATCAGCTACAACCACAGCCGCATCGGCCTCACCGAAGTTCAACGCATGACTTACAGTGGCCGAGCTTGTCGCGATGCCTATCGGAAAGTCTTCTACAGCCAAGTGAAAACCTATCCTGCCAGAGGCTGGAGATGCTCCTGCATAAATTCCCACGATAAGCGGTTGAGTTGAAGTAGCAGCTATCTCTCCGCCATTCTCGATGAGGCTTACTGAGGCTCCCTGTAGTATCATATCCCTCACAGCCAGCTCAGCCAAGGCGCCGGGGACAGCGGCCATAGGGCCCACATTGGCTGCCTCAGCGGCCAAAGAAGCCAGCTTAACAACCTCAGGCGCCGACTCCTCAATCGGCAACGGGTCAAGCGAGAGCGCGTAGATGGGTCTCCTGCGGATATATCTCTCAAGCTGACTTCTGTGATAAACTATGGATTCTATGCCTGATTCTATGGCGCGCGCCACATCGCTGATGGCCAACACATTGGACTGCTTTATTACCAGTCTGAGGCGGAAGAGGCCTCGATCGAATATTGGGGTTGGATACGCCACCTTTCCCTTCAACTCTTTCAAGGCGATCTTATCGCTCTGACAGGACACGCATTGACGCAGATGAGGCATCGGATGCATCTTCCTTCATCCAACTCTATGTCCCACTCGGGTTTCTGCTTTATCGCTTGAACTGGGCAAGGAGAGACGCATGCTCCACATGATATGCATTTTTCAGAGTCGATTTCCATGACCGACTTGATCTCCTTGGCTGAGACACCTGCCCTCTCGAATAGCCCTCTAACCTCATCGAGCTCCTTTCCGGTAGCGGGAACATCGACAACCATCTCCCCACCGTTTAACGAGACCTTTGCTTCAAGTATGTTTATCGGAACTCTTGTTTTTAGCACGATGTCAGAGATGACTGGGTTGCTGACGTTACTGCGTGTGTAGAGAAGCCTCAACTTCATTCTTTCCACTTCCTTAGAAGCTTCGCCAGATCGTCTGTGGTCACTATGCCAATCACCTTATTCGCGTCGTCTACGACAGGCATGCCCGATATATTGTGCTGGGTGAGCCTCCGTGCAACAACGTCCCCAGACTCGTTCTCTCTAGCAGTTATCACCTTCGTAGTCATAACTTCCTCGAGTGTACTCTTTCCTTCTGCCAACGCCCTGGCCAAGTCCCATGAAGTAACTATCCCAACTAGCCTACTATCCCCGTTGACTATGGGAACATGATCCACGCCGTTCCTCACGATCAAGCTCGCTATCATCCTTACGTCGTGGTTCGGCCTAGCCGTCGTCACCTTGACTGTCATAATATCCTTAACTCTCAGCTCATGTCCACGGACCTCAAGAGGCTTGAACTCACTCTGATTCGGCAGAAGCTCAGCTGGCCTAGAAAGGAAGAACAGTCCTCCCTGTATCCACCGCTTAAGAGTCTCAGCTATCTCCTTGGCGTACTTGAAGCTGGACAGTGGAGATGTTGGAACGCTCCTTCCATTTATCACAACTTTACCGAGCTTCAAGTCGGCGTATGAAACCTTTTTGACTGCTGGCCTACTTCGAGATGGAACCCCATAATCGAGAATGTTCGTGAAGATTTGATTGTCAGGAAGCGCAGCAGATCCAGCGACGCGTAGGTTAATAATCGGGATCGGGATGCCGACGCCAACGTAAAGACTGGTCCCGTACCGATAGTATGTCGCACCACGCAGGTATTTGGGCTTCATCTGTTTAAGGTTGCCGCGGACCATCAGCGTTCCAAACTCATTCTGTGGGCTGTGTTGTGTTCCTTCTCCAATAACGTATCCGATCCCACCACCTAAGAAGATTCGCGTTCCAATTCCTATGGTCTCGAAATTCTTGTCCTTGTAAAGCGGGCTAAGCTGTCCAGCTCCAGAATAGGTCACGTTTCCATGGTTTGGCAGTAGGGTTCCCATATAAGTGTAGAGGATTCTGTCAGTGCTGTTCGTAGCTGCATTGTAGTGCTCATAAGCATTGCGCGGGTTAACGAGAACAGCCTGATTCAAGTCGTCCAGAACAATCGTCGTCTCAATAGCCTTTCTTGGATAGCAGTCTGTTCCATAGGCTTCTGCCCGTAGCTCAACCTCCTTTCGGCTGACCAGGTCCTCGATCACATGCCCCCCGCCATAATCGAACCCCTCGGACTCGCTCATAGCAGTGGCTCCGACGTAAGCGTCAACTGCTGCGAGCCCCTTGTATGCCGGGACATCATTCAGCCAACACTTGAACATCTTGATGGGCGGCTCAGAGTGACCGAAGTTGAGGAAGGCACCGGAGCTGCACATAGCGCCAAAGGTTCCTGTTGTAACGACGTCAACCTCTTTTGCGACAGTCTCTATTCCGCAGTTTTGGACTTGAGCCACGAACTCGTCGGCGGTGACAACGACTGCGTCACCTTTCTTTACTCTTTCGTTGATCTGTTCATACGTCCTGAGCGTTTCAGTTCCTACGTGCTTCATCATGCTATTACACCGTTATAAAGCGTATAGAAGATGCGATTCCAATGTTAATATTTTGCTGACAGAAATATTCTTTCAGGAATATGCCGCAACCGCATCAAATAAAGCAGGTCATTTCCGGGAAGAAAGTCGGTATCGATCAAACCGTTATCCGAAACAAGCTTGGTTGAAGTGTCCCCAGCCGGGATCTGCCTTCAAACTGCCTCTATTAGAGCACCGTGCTCCGCTGAGCCTACAGATCCAGCATATCTCATCAGATATCCGGTTCTAACCTTGGGTTTGAAAGGAGCTAGCGACTTCAATCGACTCTGAATCTCATCATCTTCCAACTCCATTCTCAAAGTCCTTTTTGGAATATCGATCTCCACTGCATCGCCGTCTCTCAGCACGGCTATAGGTCCACCAACCGCAGCTTCAGGATTCACATGTCCAATGCACGGGCCTCTCGTGCCCCCAGAAAATCTTCCATCGGTAACCAGAGCCACACTTTCAGCAAGTCCCATTCCAAAGATGGTTGAAGTGGGAATAAGCATCTCTCTCATGCCGGGTCCTCCTCTTGGCCCCTCGTAGCGAATCACAAGAACATCGCCACTTCGGATCTCGCTGTTAGAAATCAATTTCGCAAACTCTTCTTCTGAATCGAATACTCTCGCGGGGCCGCGGTGGCGCATCATCTGAGGCGATATAGCTGTAGTTTTCACCACAGCTCCGTTTGGTGCTAGGTTTCCCCAAAGTATGGCTATTCCCCCTTCAGAGTGCAGTGGCTTCTCAATAGGTCTGATTACGTCCGAGCCGGTCCTAACAGCGTTCGCGATGTTCTCTCCAACAGTTTGGCCGGTCACGGTCATGCTGTCTAAGTGGAGGCTGTTCTGCAACTCTTTCATCAGAGTGGGAATGCCGCCAGCTCGATCTAGATCCTCTAAGTCATATCTGCCTCCAGGAAATACGTCGCATAGATGCGGGGTTCTCCTTCCAATCTCGTCAAACGTCGAAAGCTCAAGCTTCACTCCGGCTTCATGTGCAATAGCCATGAGGTGAAGAACAGTATTCGTCGATCCTCCTAAAGCCATATCAACCATTATCGCATTTTCGAAAGCTTCTCGAGTCATGATGTCCGAAGGCTTGATGTTGTCTCTCACTAGTCCAACTATCTTACGACCCGATTCATTCGCAAACCGTTTCTTTCTCGGGTCCTCAGCTAGACATGTTGCGCAGCCCGGGAGTGTCATGCCCATCGCCTCCGTTAGGCATGCCATAGTATTAGCTGTAAACATTCCGTTGCATGAACCATAGCTTGGACAGGCAGCCTTCTCCAGTTCTCTCAATTCCTTCTCAGCGATCTCCCTATTCTTGAGTTGACCCAAAGCTTCGAAGACTGAGATCAACCCAACCTTTCGATCTCTAAAGTAACCTGACCTCATTGGGCCTCCTGTTACAAATATTGCTGGAACATCGAGCCTAGCCGTCGCCATGAGCATTCCCGGTGTTACCTTATCGCAGTTCGAGATGAAGACTATCCCGTCGAACTGATGTGCTTCAACCATAACTTCAACAGTGTCAGCGATCAAGTCTCTTGATGGTAAGGAATATTTCATGCCGTTATGGCCCATTGCGAGGCCGTCGCAGACCGCTGCTGTATCGAATCGGAAAGGAACGCCTCCGGATGACCGTATCCCTTGCTTGACATCTCCCTCAATCTTATCGAGGTGGACGTGACCTGGAACTATTGACGCGTAACTGTTGGCGACGGCTATGAACGGCATTTCGAGATCCTTTTCCGAAAGGCCTAGAGATCTTAGAAGAGCCCTCTGCGGAGCTTTCTCCAACCCAGTTTTTATTAAATCGCTACGCAAAGTAAACGCCTTAAAGGCACTGACTGAAAAGCGATTATAAAGACTTCCGATAGGAGATCAAAAGTTTTATAAAGAGAGAACAACCTACAATGCTGCTTCATACCTGGAGTCGAGAGAAGACTTGTCAACTGCAAGTCTGCAGTTGCATCCTGAAGCTTTCAACGTAGTAAACTTGGTTTCGCTTCTCGTACTCCTCATTATTATTCTACTGTAAAGCCGATGTGTCCCTAGTTTTCACGTCGGCGTGAACTCTCTAGAGGCTATCATAAATGATTGCAACGATGGAAGGTTGCCGCGCCCTGACAAGGGCTCTGGAGTCTGAGGGTGTATCTGTGATCTTCGGCCTTCCAGGCGGGGCAATCATGCCTGTCTACGATGCTCTACTCGACTCTGGAATGAGGCATGTACTGGTACGCCATGAGCAGTCAGCGGCTCATATGGCAGACGGGTACGCTAGGGCGAGCGGAAAGGTCGGAGTATGTATGGCGACCTCTGGCCCTGGTGCAGCGAATCTTGTGACGGGAATTGCGAACGCATACTTGGACTCTTCACCGATGGTTGCGATCACGGGTCAAGTACCGAGGTCGCTGATTGGGAGAGACTCTTTTCAAGAGATCGATATAGTGGGGATTGCGACTCCAATCTCAAAGTATGATTTTCAAGTCAGACATGCGTCTGAAATACCAGCGGTTGTCAAGACTGCTTTCTATGTGGCCTCGAACGGGAGACCGGGTCCTGTATTGATAGACATTCCTAAAGACGTTCAAACAGAGACTTCGGACGTAAATTTCAACCCTCAGCTGCTGGTACGGACACTGAGAAACAACAGCGATCCTGATCCTATCTTGGTCAAGAGAGCCGCTGAAGCGCTTGCGATGGCTGAGAAACCATTCATCCTAGCTGGAGGCGGAGTAAGAATCTCAAATGCATACGAGGAGCTTCGCGCCCTGTCTGAACTCCTCTCAGCCCCTGTCGGAACATCTTTGATGGGAAAAGGCTGTTTTCCCGAGGACCATCCGCTCTCGTTGGGAATGGTTGGAATGCATGGATCGGTGGAGGCAAACAGGTTCGTGCAGGAAGCTGATGTCCTCTTAGCAGTTGGGATGAGATTTTCAGATAGGACGACAAGCCGACCGGATGACTTCTGCAGAGATGCAAGGATAATCCATCTAGATATTGACGCATCTGAGATTGAGAAGAACAAGGAAGTCAATATATTCATCATAGGGGATGCTCGAAAAACCCTGAAAGGCATATATGAACTCTTGGCGGGTCATCTTGTCAGAAACCTCCATCCTTCGCTTGAACGAATAGAAGAAATGAAGGAACTCGTTCGTCAGCAGATCACCTCAAACGGCGGGAAAGGTGTCTCGCCCCGTCGAGTTTTGAGTGAAGCAAGAAAAGTTCTACCAAGAGACGCGATAGTGACGACTGAAGTCGGCCAGAATCAAATGTGGGCGGCCGCTTACTGGAAGACTTACGCGCCTCGGACTTTCATAACTTCAGGAGGCCTCGGCACAATGGGTTTCGGTTTTCCAGCAGCTCTAGGAGCGAAAGTCGCCAAACCTGAAGCAGTTGTAGTTGACATAGCTGGAGACGGCAGTTTCTTGATGACGGAGAATTGCTTGGCTACATCGATCTCAGAGAATATCCCAGTCATCGTCATTATCCTCAACAACGGGATGCTAGGCATGGTGGCTCAATGGCAGAGAATGTTCTACAGAGGCAGATATTCGGCAACTCGACTGGGACGATCACCCGATTTCGTTAAACTCGCAACGGCTTACGGTGCCGATGGAGAGAGGGTGGAGTCACAGGACCAGCTTTCAAGCGTTCTTCGCAGAGCGATTTCGAGTGATTTGACTACAGTGATAGATGTGCCAATAGATCCTGAAGCGAATGTTCTACCAATGGTTCCTCCTGGCAAGAGTATCGATGATATGATTGTTACGTGATTCACCATGGAGCAACAGATGTTTGTTGTAGGAACGATCGTTGAGAACAAGCCGGGCGTTCTCCACAAAGTCTCCAATATGCTTAGGAGAAAAGGCTTCAACATCGAAAGTATCTCGGTCGGCCCAAATGAAACGAACGGCTGGGCAAGAATGACTATCACATTTAGAGCAGACGAAGCCACGGCAAGGCAGCTCACTCGACAGATGGAGAAGCTCCTTGATGTCGTTGGAGCGAAGATAATGAATCAATCGAAAACGGTGGTTAGGGAGCTAGCGCTCGTCAAGCTGCAGGTGGAAGATACAAAAGCACGTTCAGACGCAATCAACTACGCCAACGTCTTTAGAAGTCGAGTCGTCGACGTTTCCCCAAAAACTCTGATGATAGAGGTCACAGGTACCCCCGACAAGATCGATGCCTTCATAGAACTAGCGAGAGGGCTGGGTTTAGTGGAGGTGTCGAGGACGGGTGTAACCGCCCTCGAGAGAGGGCTGAATGCCTTGAATCCAGAAAAAGGAGATGTACAAAACGGGTAGGGTATACTACGATAAAGATGTCGATATGGAAATACTAAGAGACAACACCTTCGCTGTGATAGGATACGGAAGTCAAGGGAGAGCTCAAGCGCTAAACCTAAGAGACTCCGGGCTTCGCGTTGTCTTGGGTCTAAGGCCAAGAGGAGCATCCTGGGATAAAGCAGAAGAAGACGGTTTTCAACCAGAAGAAGTTTCAACAGCCGCAAAGGAAGGCGATGTTATCTTTCTTTTAATCCCTGATCCAGTACAACCCTCAGTATACAAGTCCAGCATATCAAGCGGGCTCGAAAGCGGAAAAGCGCTCTACTTCTCCCACGGCTTCAACATCCACTTCAAGCAGATAATCCCTCCAAGGGACGTGGACGTGGTAATGGTTGCCCCAAAGAGTCCTGGTCAAAGACTGAGAGAGACTTATCAATCAGGCTTCGGAGTCCCAGCACTGATAGCAGTACACCAAGATAGTTCAGGGAGCGCGAAGAAAATCGCTCTAGGGATAAGCAAGGCGCTCGGATGCACGAGAGCTGGAGTATTGGAGACGACCTTCAAGGATGAGACGGAGAGCGACCTCATAGGTGAGCAGACCGTCTTGGTCGGCGGATTGATGGAGCTGATCAAGTGCGGCTTCGAGACTCTTGTAGACGCAGGATACGAACCTGAACTGGCATACTTTGAGGCTTGCAACGAAGCCAAGCTCATAATGGATCTGATCTACGAGCGTGGCATAACAGGCATGCTCAAAGGAGTCTCCGACACCGCGAAGTATGGCGGTATGACTATGGGCCGGAAAATAATCGACGCCCACGTCAAACAGAATATGCGGAAGGCTGTCAAGTACGTTCAGAGCGGGGCCTTTGCTAAAGAGTGGACGAACAAATTCGAGAGAAGCAACAAGATCCTTGAGCCGATGATGAAGAAGATTGAAAGCCATCCTATCGAGACGGTTGGAAGGAAGGTTCGTAGGATGGCAGGGCTAGAGAAGTAGGAGGTCTTCGATCCTCTTTGACAGTTACTCCAGCCGAAATCTTCTGGTTGGACGGAGAATTTGTAGGAAGCAACGATGCACGGGTCTCTGTGCTCTCTCACGCCCTACATTATGGAACGGGTGTCTTTGAAGGAATAAGAGCCTATGCTCGCTCTGATAACGTCTATATTTTTAGACTTAAAGAACACATGGAGAGATTGAAGGATTCAGCAAAAATATACTTCATGGACCTGAAGAATTCGGTAGACGACCTCTGTTCAGCAACCGTCGAATTGATAGCTAAGAATGAGATGCGATGTCAAACCTATATCAGACCTATAGTCTTCAAAGGATTCGGGGGCATAGATCTAAACCTTACGAAAGCGCCTACGCATGTGGCCATATGTCCGTTCAAGTTTGAGAGCTACTTTGAAAATCAGAAGAGCGGCCTAGACACTTGCGTGTCATCTTGGAGGAGGATATCTGATGTTTCAACTCCTCCGATGGCCAAGGCTTGTGGCCACTACCTAAACTGCGCAGCTGCTAAGGTTGAAGCTAACCTGAACGGCTATGATGAAGCGATACTTCTGGACTCAAACGGGTTTGTAAGCGAGGGAACCGGAGAAAACATCTTCATCGTTAAAGATGGAAAATTGGTTACTCCCCCTCTATCTGCGTCGATCCTCAATGGAATAACTCGAGACACGGTTATAACGCTGGCTTCAGAGATGTGTGTGCAGGTGGCGGAGAGAAACATAGCAAGAGCTGAACTCTATACATGTGATGAAGCATTCTTCACAGGAACCGCTGTCGAAATTATGCCGATCCTTACGGTAGACAGACGTCAAATTGGAGATGGAAAAATGGGTGTCTTGACTGGAAGGGTCAAGACGTTCTACAACAAAGTCATAGCAGGGAACGTCGAGAAATACAATAGCTGGCTGACACCTGTCTACGTCAGATCGGTCAAGCAAGCCCGAACTGAGCCCGCTATAACTGCTGAGACTAGCTTGAAACATGGAGTCGACCCCGTCTTGGAGAAGTTTGAAATGAGTTTCTGGCATGAGACTCACCTGTAATAATGGTGACGATAATGGCTTGGAGGGATCGTTTTCTTAGAAGGCTCTTTGCCGGAGAGAGTCTGGATATTTGATACTACGCTGAGGGATGGTGAGCAAACTCCTGGAGTCGCCTTGACTCCTGAAGACAAGTTGGATATTGCGAAGCAACTTGACAAGTTGGGCGTAGATGTCATTGAAGCTGGATTTCCCATATCCTCAGAGGGAGAGATGACAGCAGTAAAGAAGATTGTTGCAGAAGGCTTGCGCTCGGAGATCTGCGCTTTGGCAAGAGCTTCGAGAAAGGATATTGACGCAACTCTCTTGTGTAATGTAGATCGGGTACACATATTCATCGCGACCTCTCCAACGCACATGAAGAAGAAGCTTAAGCTAACTCAAGAGGAAGTCCTTCAGAAGGCTGTTGAATCTGTCGTATACGCTAAAGAACATGGAGTCGGCGTAGAGTTTTCAGCTGAGGATGCAACCAGGTCTTCTGAGCCTTTTCTGATAAATGTCTTCTCGGCCGTAATAGATGCTGGAGCGGATAGAATCAACGTGCCTGACACAGTTGGATTTTGCGCACCTAAAGTCATGTTCAATCTAATTCGAGGGATAAGAGAGAAGGTCAAGGCACCGATTTCAGTCCATTGCCACAATGACTTGGGGATGGCTGTTGCGAACAGCTTGGCGGCTATAGAAGCCGGTGCTGATCAAGCTCACGTCACCGTCAATGGAATTGGTGAGAGGGCTGGCAATGCAAGCTTGGAGGAGCTTGCGGTCGCTCTGCAGGTTCTCTACGGAGTTAAGTCGAATATACATTTGGGAGAGGTATTCAAGACTTCACAACTCGTCTCCAGGTTGACCGGCGTATCAATACCCAAAAACAAGGCTGTCGTAGGCGAAAACGCGTTTGCTCACGAGAGTGGAATTCACACACATGGGATACTTCGTGCTCCAAGCACATATGAGCCTTTTAGACCGGAACTTGTTGGAAGGAGACGCCGTCTAGTAGCTGGAAAACATGCAGGAGCAAGTGGAGTCGAGGCTATGCTTAAAGAAATGGGTCTAAGCGTCTCAGGTGAAGAACTCTCTCAAATACTGGAGAGAGTGAAAAGCCTCGGAGACAAAGGAAGAAAGGTTACAGAGACGGACCTCTACAGCCTTGCTGACTCTATTATCGGAGCAAGGCTTCATCGACACGATAGAATTCTGCTTCAGGATCTCGTAGTTGTAACTGGAAATAAGACCACTCCGACAGCAATGGTCAAGCTGCTCGTTAACGGCCAAGAACGAAGCAGCTCCAACTTTGGGATAGGCCCTGTTGACGCATCCATCAACGCCGTCAGGAACGTTGTTAAGGACATCGTGAACTTTCAACTTGTAGAATTCAGGCTTGAGAGCATAACAGGTGGGACGAACGCTCTGGCAGATGTGACAGTGAAATTGGTGAGCGAGACCGGAAGACTTGTTTCAGCTAGAGCGGTGAACGAAGACATCGTTATGGCTGGAGTCCAGGCTATCATCAACGCTACGAATAGAGTCTTACAGCTAGTCGAAAGGTGAAGGCTTGTGGGAATGACGCTTAGCGAGAAGATCCTCGCTAAATCCTCTTCCAGAGAGAGCGTTTCACCAGGTGAAATTGTTGTATGCGATATCGATCTGTTGATGCTCCATGAGATAACCGGACCTTTAGCCGTCCAAGTATTCAAGGAGATAGGCTTCAAGAAAGTTTGGAGAAGCGAGAAGGTAGCCGTAATATTCGATCATAACGCTCCACCCAGCGATGTCAACTCGGCACAACAGATGAAATTCATGCGTTCATTCGTTCAGGAACAAGGGGTAGAGAAGTTCTACGATGTTGGAAGAGGAGGGATCGCTCACCAGATCCTAATTCAGGAAGGCTTGGCAAAACCGAGCTCAATAGTTGTCGGAGCGGACAGTCATACCTGCACGGCCGGAGCTGTAGGTGCTTTCGCCGTCGGCGTAGGCTCGACGGAGGCAGCTGCAATCCTTGGAACTGGGAAGACGTGGTTCAAAGTTCCAAGTACAATCAAGATCGAGGTTACGGGAGAAGTCAAGGAGCCTATAACGCCAAAGGATGTTATTCTCGATGTTATCGGAAAGATTGGCGCTAGCGGAGCCTTATACAAGGCTGCTGAATTCTCAGGGGAAGCAATATCCAAGATGAGTATAGGAGCTAGAATGACCCTGACCAACATGGCTGTAGAAATGGGCGCAAAGACAGGGTTGATAGCGCCTGATGAAGTTACCTACAAGCATTTCCGATCTCTGAACGAGTCTATAGAGGTTCTCACAAGCGACAGAGACGCGGCATATGAGCAGACACTGAGTTTCAACTCCTTTGCGATTGAACCTAAAATTGCCGCACCTTTCGCAGTGGACAACGTGATGGGCGTCAAGGACATCGAAGGAGAGAGAATCGATCAAGCTTTCTTGGGATCTTGCACCAATGGGAGAATGGAGGATCTCAGAATTGCAACAAGGATACTGGAGGGCAGAAGAATTCACAGCCGAGTGAGACTCTTGGTCAACCCGGCTTCTATGAAGATCTACAAACAAGCCGTCCAAGAGGGATTGATTGAGAAGCTCGTAGACTCTGGAGCTGCCATATGCTGTCCAACCTGCGGTCCCTGCCTTGGCATGTCACAAGGTGTGTTGGCTGCTAACGAGATTTGCATATCGACGAGTAACCGAAACTTCGTCGGTAGAATGGGAGACCGGAGCTCCAAGGTATACTTGGCCTCACCGGCTACGGTTGCTGCCTCAGCGTTGGCCGGAGAGATTACCGACCCGAGGAGATTTTGGAATTGAATCCAATAGTCGGAGGAGTGTTGAAGCTCGGCGATGATATCGATACGGATGCAATAATACCAGCTCGCTATCTCACTTCGACGGACACTTCGAGCTTGACTGAGCATGTCATGGAGAACTTCGATCCTACTTTCAAGATACGATTAAGGGAGAAAAAGATAATTGTTGCAGGGAGAAATTTCGGATGCGGAAGCTCCAGGGAACATGCCCCCCTAGTCTTGAAAGCTGCTGGAGTTCAAGCGATAGTTGCAGAGAACTTCGCTCGAATATTCTTCAGAAACTCGATCAATGTAGGTCTCCCCGCGTTAGAAGCACCAAACGCTTCCTCATCCTTCAATGATGGGGATGGGGTGCAGATAGACATCGATCGTTTGGAGGTCAGGAACCTTACTCAAGGTAATTGCATCACCATTAGCGAGATCTCCGAACCACTCTTATCCATTCTGAGAGCAGGCGGCCTTGTCAGATACTTGAAAGCGAAGGGCGAGTGGTGACACCTTCAATTGAAATACTCCATTGCAGTCATTCCAGGGGACGGTGTTGGGCCAGTCGTCGTCGAAGCAGCACTTAAGGTTCTAGGCGCTCTGTCGAAGTTGTTTTCAGTTGAGATTGACTTCAAAGTCTTGGAGGCTGGAGATAGGACCAAGAAGCAAAGCGGAACGGCGCTTCCGAATCTAACTTTAAATGAAGTGAGAGCTTCTCATGCCTGCCTAAAGGGTCCTGTAGGAGAGACTGCTCGAGAGGTCATCCTTCCGCTGAGGCAGAAGTTGGACCTTTACGCGAATATTAGACCGGCCAAGAGCCTGCCCAACATTTCTTCAGCAGTTGAAGGTGTCGATCTCGTCGTCATCAGGGAGAATACAGAAGGCTTGTACAAAGGAATAGAGGAGAAAACCTCAGACTACTCCTTCAGCGTGCGGGTCATAACCAAACGTTGTTCTTCACGGATAGCAAAGGTCGCGTACGAGACAGCGCTTCAAAGAAGGCGGAAGGTGACGATAGTTCATAAAGCCAATGTCCTTCGTTCATGCGAGTTATTTAGAGACTCATGCCTTGAAGTTGCGAGAGGGTTCCCTCAAGTTGAAACTGAAGAGATGTACGTGGACAATGCAGCCTACCAGCTTGTGAAAGACCCAACTCGGTTCGACGTGATTGTGACGACGAACCTGTTTGGAGACATCTTGAGCGATGAGGCTGCGGGTGTTGTAGGCGGCTTAGGTCTATGTCCATCAGCAAATATAGGCGGCCAATACGGCATATTCGAGCCAGTTCACGGCTCGGCGCCGAATATAGATGCCAGCAAAGCCAATCCGATTGCCACCATACTTTCTGCAAAAATGATGCTTGAATGGCTCTCAAAGCAATATCGAGATTTGAACCTAGGAGAAGCATCCAAAATTCTAGAGAGTTCCGTGCTCAATCTCCTTACAAAGGGAGATGCATTGACGTTCGATCTCGGAGGCAAAGCAGCGGCCACAGACATGGCGGAAACGTTAGTCAGGAGTATTGGAGGGTCGAAAAAGCCATATCATATCAAGTAAGAGTTTGAAGCGCCAATTTCAGAGCATGCAGCGAAATTCGAGACTGGGGGACAACATGAACCTTTCGTTGCATTAGACCCTCCAGTTGGAAACCAATTTTGCATGAGACGCGAGAAAAAAGGGTTTAACGTCTGTTACTTTTCTTGTATAGAAAGTAGACGTAGCAGTCGAACAGCGCTTCCTCGCTCGTCTTCAATATGTTCGTTGAGACGGTCAGCGGTCTTTGTATTCTAGAATTGGTTCGTTTCTTCGAAACTCTTTTATAATCAATAGCCTCTCATATATGAGGTTCAACCGGGAATTCGAATGTCTCTGAAGACTGCGTCAAGCAACGGGTTCTTTGACTCCTATTATTACTTCTACTTTAACTGAGCTCAGCTAGCTCTTCTTGACGCGTCTCGGGCTTTCTGAGCTTTTTGGTGGTTTGAAAGAATTATGGTGGAATCTAGAAAACGTTTCAGGCGTCTGGTCGTCAAATTCGGAGGGTCTACGCTAGCTGATGGAGAGAGAATCTCAAAAGCTGTCAGCGCGATAGCGGACGAGGTTGCTAAGGGGTCTAAGCTTGTAGTCGTTGTTTCAGCTATGGGAAAAACGACTGATCATCTTTTGGAAACAGCTAATAGGGCTTCAAGAGGCGAAGTCGCAGGGCAGGAGCTGGATGACATACTCTCAATGGGAGAGAGGACGAGCTCGCGTGTCTTTGTGACAGCTCTGTCGGCCAAGGGAGTGAAATCACGTTACTTTGATCCGACGGACTCAGAGTGGCCGATCATAACAGACCGATCCTTCGGAGATGCAGCTCCTTTGCTTGAAGCCTGTCGAAAGCGGATCAAACGATTCATTCAACCTTTGATTGAAAAAAACGTTGTTCCAGTAATCCCAGGCTTCGTCGGTAAGACGCTTAACGGAGAGATCACAACGCTGGGGAGAGGGGGAAGCGATACCACTGCGTTCGTTCTAGCTAGGTACCTGCTGGCTGATGAGGTTGTGCTGGTGACAGACGTCGACGGAATCCTGACTGCCGACCCGAAGCTAGTAGACCAGCCAAAGAGACTATCTGAGGTTGATGCGGACATATTAGCTAGAATTGCTGACTCCGGAACGAAATTTATTCACAAAAAGGCGCTGAAGTACAAGGATGAGGCCATTCCAGTTAGGGTGATTAACTATTCCGAAGGTCGATTGGACGCGAAAGGAACTCTCGTTACAGGCGCTTTTCCGAGGGAGCTATGCTGCGAATTGGGAAGCCGAAGCGAAGTTGCGTCTTTGAC